>Ga0326512_10000446_pt1 | contig 36452 bp, 59 predicted proteins | sample 1_2617_0518_D_FD_203652 | JGI IMG/M metagenome (GOLD analysis project Ga0326512, IMG submission 203652) | Bovine rumen microbial communities from UC Davis, California, United States - 1_2617_0518 | ecosystem: Host-associated > Mammals > Digestive system > Stomach > Rumen | place: USA... | reverse complement strand
AGCGCCGAACAGAGCGCAGGGCATTTCCACAGAATAAGTAACATGGGCCTGAATAGGTTAGCTACCGACAAGCATGCCGCCTACATGCTTTCAGGCCTTTTTCTAGGCGAATAGATTACAAAGGCGGTAATTATGAGCGACTTAATCACGGCTGCAAAGAGCGGCGACAAAAGACAGACATTAATAGCACTGCGCGACATCCTGGCGCAGACCATCCAGAACTGCGAGAGTGGGCGCGATATGGCGTCAAACACCAAGCGCCTGATGGAAGTCATGGCGGAACTGGAGAGCATGCCAGCGCCGACGGAGAAAAAAGAGAGCTTACATGACCGCCTGAAGAAACAGTATGAAAACAGGTAGACAGGAGCCGACGTTTGCCGTCATTGGCGGTTATGATCACTCGATCGGGAGCGATGTTGCGGATATGTTTGAAGCGGACGGCGGCGCTTCGTTTTATCCTTCTCAGCGTTACGAGATCGGGCTGATGCTTGCGAGCAATGCAGACGGCTCCCCTGCCGGGCTGACAATCGGGATCAGTAAACCACGGCAGAACGGGAAAAGCTACGCCGCAAGATACTACGCCATTTACAAGTCAGATTTTGAGCACAAAGATGTGCTGTACTCCGCGCACCACAGTACAACCACCAACAAAATGTTCCGGGCGATCTGCAATATCTTCGAGAGTCCGGAGAGATATCCTGATTTTGCGCGTGACGTGAAGTCTATTAGCCATGTCAGGGGATATGAGGGCATCTACTTCAAGGATTGGGTGGACGATAACGGACAGGTGCGCGAGGGTGGATGCATCGAGTTTGCAACCAGGACGAACAGCGGATCGCGTGGCGGCACATACTCCGTTATCATTGTAGATGAAGCCCAGGAGCTTACACCGGAACAACAAGAAGCATTGCTTCCGGTGATATCGGCTGCGGCTGATGCGCGTGACGCATCCATGATGCCACAACAGATCTATATTGGCACTCCTCCAGGTGCCGCCTGCAAAGGCACTGTGTTCAAGGAAATGCACGACAAAGCGCACTCCGCAGATAAAGGCGGTACGTGGTGGATGGAATGGGCGCTTGCTGCAGATGACCTGGAAAAAACCATACAGAGCGCAGCGCAGGCCGTAGAAGCGGCATATGATACAAATCCGGCGCTCGGATATCGGATCGCGGAAAAAACCGTGATAAACGAGTTTGAAAATATGAGCCTTGACGGATTTGCCAGGGAGCGCCTTGGATGGTGGGCGCCAATCTCGGAACAAAAGCAGGAATATGCCATACCTGTTGCCGTGTGGGACGCCTGCAAATCGACAGCCGGAAAGCCAAACGGAAAAACGGCATACGGCGTCAAATTCTCGCTGGACGGTTCAATGGTCTGCCTGTGCGGCGCCGTGGTCCCGGGCAATGGTATTGCCAGGATATCACTGATCGACATCAGGCCGACCGGCCAGGGCGTGAATTGGCTTGCAGAGTGGCTCAATGAGCGATATTCGCAAGCCTGTTGTGTGTATATTGACGGAAAAAACGGCGTTGATGTTCTGATCGACAAGATATCGCATGTCTGGCGTATGAAGGACGCGGTTGTTAAACCGAGCGCCCGCGATGTAATAGCGGCGGTCAGTACGTTGACGGATTGTCTGAACGAGCAGACGGTCACATGGTTTTACAAGCAGGAAACATTGAGAGACAGCGCCATCACGGCGGTGAAAAGACCGATAGCAGGTGGGTGGGGATTTGGAGGCGACAACTCAATCCCTATTGAGGCGGCAGCGCTTGCACTATACGGCGCAAAAACATCAAAACGAGATCCGGCTAAACGGATGCGAATCGGGTGAGCTGACATGATCATGAATTTATCAATTAGCCAGGTGACGGGGCTGCCTGCCCGCGAGATGGCAATGTTGGCAAAGCTGTTGGATATTTATAACAGCCATGCCGCGAAAAATGCACATAAGGACAGATATTACGAGGGAAAGATCCCGCTGTCGGAAGTTAATCTTGGGATCGCTCTGCCGCAGGGAATGCACGGCCTTGAGATCGGGTGCGCATGGGGGAGCAAGGCCGTTGACGTGCTTGCATCGCGGTCAATGTTCGACGGATTTGTGAGTTCGGACGGCGAAAATTCTGAGGAGCTGACGCAGATCGCAGAGGACAACCGCTTGATCGCGCAGTACATCAAAGCCTGCAAGGATGAGCTGAAATACGGTTGCACCTTTGCAACGTTGTCTGCAGATCCGGAAACGAGGGTGCGCATCCGCTTCCACTCTCCGCAGACGGCTGCGGCTGTCTGGAGCGGAGAGAAACAGCGGGTTGATTATGGATTTGCTGTTGTTTCGTCCAGTATTTCCGAGACGGACATGTTGTGGCGGCCGGACGTCATAAATCTTTACACGGACAGTGCAATTTGGGTGCTCAAGCGGGCCGGTGAAAAGTGGATTGCCCAGGAACATTCGCACCGCATGGGCAGGCCGCTGATGGTGGCCATGGTGTGGGACGCCACCTCTTCCAAGCCGTTCGGGCGGTCAAGGATAAAAGAGCCGATTCGCAGGCTGATCCAGGGCTACGTCAGGACGATAGCCAACGCAACAATTGGGCTTGAGTTTTCGACAGCTCCGCAGAAGTATCTTCTGGGCGTGACAGATGATCAGTATGATGCCGTCATCAATCAGAAGTTCAAACAGTACATCGGCAACATCCTTGCGTCCACGACAAATCCGGAGACAGGCGAGAAACCGACATTCGGTCAGCTTCAGCAGGGTAACATCGCGCCACATGTTGAGATGCTCCGCATACTCGCAACACAGTTTTCTGCCGCAACCGGCTTGACTGTGACGGACACTGGCGTTGTCAACGATGCAAATCCGACCTCATCGGATGCGATCCTTGCGCAGTCCCAGACGCTTGTCAATATGGCGGAACAGCTCAACACGTCCAATGGTGACTCACTCCGGGTGATCGCTCAGATGGCCCTCGCCATCGCTAACGACACCACGCTGAGCGGGCTGAGCGATGAACAGCGCAAAGTCATGGCGCACTTTAAAAATCCTGCGATGCTGTCTGTTGCCGTGACCGCAGATGCGGCGATTAAAATAGCATCAGCGCGACCCACTTTTGCATCAACCGATGTTTTTGCGGAAATGATCGGTTTTGACCAGGCAGACATCCGCCGGATCAAGGCGCAGGAGCGCAGAAATGCCGGATTTAATGTTGCGATGTCTCTGGAAGGTGAAGAAGTATGATCATCACGGAAAAAGCGTGGAATGATTATCTTGCAATCATGAAGCGTATAGACGAAAAGTCATACAACCTGATGAAAAGCCATGTTGAAAAATACGGCATCACAAACCCGGACGCGCTGATCAGGACGGCGTACAATATCGCAACGAAATATGGTACAAGCTCAGCCGCTATATCTGCGGAGATGTTCGAAGCGGTCTCGATACTTGCGGGGCATCCGGTAACTGCCGAGATGGCGGAAACGGCAACGTATGGCGATGTCGCAAAGACCGTCAACGGGGTGCTCAAGCAGTCGCAGAGTCCCAACATGTTGGCATCATCGGTCAGCCGCCTTGTCAAGCTGGCGGGTGAAAACACAACGCTGCTCAATGCTAAGAAAAACAATGCGCAGATCGCATGGATTCCACGCGGGGACACATGTCCGTATTGCATTGCATTGGCATCGCGGGGATGGCAGACACTGACGGGAGACGGAACGGCCGAGCACATTCACGGCAACTGTGATTGCCATTATGCAATCCGGTATGATGACACATCAACTGTATCAGGATATGACCCGAACGATTATTTGCGTATATACAAAGACGCGGAAGGGAGAACGTCAAAAGACAAACTGAATTCAATGCGGCGTGAATTCTATGCTGAAAACAAAGACAAGATAAATGCGCAGAAACGATCAGCATACGCGAAGCGTCAAGAATTGAATAGTTCATCTGCTGAAGAAACAGACATCAAATGATGCCTGTTTTTTTTAATACAAAAAATTTTGTCTGGCGGGACGTAAAAGAACGCACTGCTGTGAGGCAACCACGTAAAAAGCGTAGCAGGAAAGGAGATGCATGAAACGCACCGACATCACAACCATTTTTCCAGATGCGACCGGGGAGCAGATCGACAAGCTAATGAACCTCAATGGGGAGGACATTAACAACGCGAAGCGCGGCGTTGAAGCTCTCCAGAGTCAGCTCGATGACGTCCAGCAGCAGCTTGCAAACGCGAACGGCGCAGCGGAAGCGATGCAGTCCGAAAAGGAACGGGCCGACGGCCTCCAGAAGCAGCTCGACCAGATGACAGCCGCCGAAAACCTCCGGCTGATGCGTGAGAAAGTGTCCGGAGAGACCGGGATACCCGCAAAACTGCTGACAGGCGAAACAGAAGACGCATGCCGCGAACAGGCTGCGGCGATCAGCGACTTCGCAAAGCCGAAATATCCGGCGGTTCCCGATGCCGGTGAACAGCATGTGGATGTCAAACAGGCAACAAGAGACCAGTTCAAAGACTGGTTCGAATCAAACATCAACCACTAAAAAGGAGACAAATCATGGCTGATATTAACAGAACTACAAACTCAATGGCTCTTCCGAGCGACATTTCGAGCGAAATCCTTCAGAAAACACAGCAGGAATCTGCAATCATGAGACTTGCCAGAAGAATCGAACTTCCCGGACGCGGCGTTACCATTCCTGTCATCACTGGCGATCCGACAGCGGCATGGGTTGCAGAAACCGGCGTTAAACCCGTATCGAACGGAACTCCCGGAACGAAACTGATGCAGGCGTTCAAGATCGCTGTCATCGAAACGTTCTCAAAGGAATTTGTTCGCGATATTCCGGCGCTGTATGACGCACTGGTTGGCAGGCTTCCGGCGGCACTGGCTGGCGTATTCGACAGCACGATCATTGGCGCAACACAGGCGCCGTCACAGTCCAATTTCGACACATTCGCATCTTGTACCGCACAGTCGATCCTGAACGCCAACAACGGCACTTATCTGGGCATGGTTGCGGCTGATGCAGACATCGCGGCACACGGCGGCGTTATGAACGGCTTTGCACTTGGCGCACAGGCACGCGCGCTTCTGCTGACCGCAACCGATACGACCAACAGGCCGCTGTTCCTTGCGTCTGCAAATGACGGTGTAGTCGATAAAGTGCTGGGTGTACCGGCTTATTTCAACAAAAACGTATACAAAGCAGGTACAGCCGCAGCCGGACAGACCGCAGGCACTCCCGCCATTGTGGGTATCGCCGGTGACTGGACACAGGCCCTTTACGGCACTGTTAACGGTGTGGAAATTTCCGTGACCGATACCGCATCCCTGACAGTCGGAAGCGGCAACGATGCGACCACGATCAACCTTTGGCAGCAGAACATGGTCGGTGTAAGGGCAGAGATTGAAGTCGGTTTCCGCGCTGACACTTCCTGCTTCAACCTGCTGACCGGCGCTATTCCGTCCTGATGATTAAATTCATCAATAAGATTACCGGCACGGAAATGTGGGTCGCGGAAGAACGCGCAGAAGAATATCTTGCGGCGGGGCATAAAAAACCCGCCGTGAAGAGCGCGGAAAAGCCCACATCAAAAGCGCCGAAGCAGGCGAGAAAGGGCAAGTGATGGCATACGCAACCGTTACGGATGTTCAGGCAAGATTGAGCCGGACGCTGACCGATGAGGAAATCATAATCTGCGGAACTCTGCTTGACGATGCGGCGGTCATCATTGACACGTTTGCATCCGGGGCGAGCGCGGACAAAAAACTTGTCGTGTCGTGTCGCATGGTCATGCGGGCCATCGGCGACGGCGAAACGACCGGATATCCGATGGGGGCAACACAGGGATCAATGTCCGGCCTGGGATATTCCCAGTCGTGGACGATCGGAAGCGGCGGCAGTAACGGCGAAATATATTTGTCGAAGACAGATAAACGGATTCTTGGCATCGGGGATCGCATCGGATCATACAGCCCCGTTGAGGAGGCGGTGAGTCAATGAAGGGCATGACTGTCACGTTATACGAAACCGTTGACAACGGACGGGATCCTTTTGGCGCGAAGGAGTACGTCACAAAGCCGACACAGGTGGACAACGTGCTCATTGGGCAGCCGACAACGGACGACATCACCACATCAACGCAGATGTACGGAAAAGTCATCCGCTACATGCTCGGCATCCCGAAGGGTGATACCCATGATTGGAGGGACAAGGTCGTTGAGTGGTCGGACAGCTACGGCGTCCACAGGGCGAAGACCTTCGGCTTTCCGATCACGGGCGTCGAAGCGAACATCCCCACCAAGTGGCATATGAAAGTCAGGTGCGAAGCGTATGACGGTTAAATTGATATCCAAGGGAGTTCAGGAACTGCTCTCATCACCCGAGATTATGGCGGAATGTGAAGCTCAGGCGGCAAGCGTTGCGTCGAGAGCCGGGGCGGGCTATGCATCCAGTGCGCACCAGGGCAAAAAGAGGGGATATGTAAATGTGTATCCTGCAGATACCGATGCGTACAAGGACAACATGGACAATAACACGCTTCTGAAAAGTTTATGGGGGTAATGCATGGTAGAGCTTTTGATGTACGAATATCTTCTAGAACACCTGCCGGACCCCGAATCTCCGCTTGTACAAGTGCCTGTTTTCATGGAAATACCGGAAAAGCCGCCTGCAAAATTTGTCGTTATTGAAAAGACTGGAAGCAGGAAGAGCAATCATGTTGAGACGGCAATGATCACGATCCAGTCGTATGCAGGAAGCATGTATATGGCGGCGCGGCTTAACGAGGCCGTAAAGGATGCGGTCGAGAAGTCCGTGGAGACGAATGTCATTTCTGCGGCAAAGTTAAATTCTGACTATAACTACACAAACGAGACGCAAAAGCGGTACAGATACCAGGCCGTTTTTGAGATCACACCATTATAAGGAGACTTATACATGAATACAGTATCAAATGTAACAACGGCCAAGCCTGCCGTTGCGGGTGCGATTTATGTGGCACCCGTGGGCTCTACGCTGCCGACTGACGCAACTACGGCGCTCGATGCGGCATTTATCGCAATGGGTTATTGCTCCGAGGACGGCGTAGTGAACAGCAACTCGCCGACTGTCGAGACGATCAAGGCGTGGGGCGGAGACGTTGTGCTGACGACATCGTCTGAAAAGCCGGATACTTTCAACTACACGCTGATCGAGGCGCTTAATCTTGCGGTGCTGAAACATGTCTACGGAAGCACCAACGTTTCCGGAGCACTCGAGGCAGGCATCACCGTGAAGGCAAACAACAGCGTCCAGGAGTCGAGCGCGATCGTGATTGACATGATCATGAAAAGCGGTGTCCTGAAGCGCATTGTGATTCCGTCCGCATCCGTTACGGAGGTTGGCGAGATCACATACAAGGATGATGAGGCAGTCGGCTACAACACCACGGTCACCTGCATGCCCGATTCGGATGGCAATACGCACTACGAGTATATTAAGGCGGCGTAATAGGAGGTCGAAATGGGGAAAGACAGCAATATGATCGAGGTTAAAACATCAGCCGGAAATTGCTACAAGATCGATAAAGAGTGTTCCGACGACATGGAGCTGCTGGATGCTCTGATCGATCTGGACAGTGGCGATCTGTCCGGAATGAAACAGGTCATCAAGATTCTGCTTGGTGCCGAAGGAAAAAAAGTACTGTATGAGGCGAACAGGAAAGATAACGGGCGGGTATCTGCGGACGGTGTTTTAGCTGAGCTGAAGGAGATCATGGATCTGCTGCCTGCTTCCGTAAAAAACTGATCAGCCTTGCCGAAGCGGTAGCGTCTGACGAAACCATGCTGATTTGCGACATGGCGGAAACCTACGGAGTACTTGATTGGCGATCTCTGCCGATCAGGACAGCATCGGCGTTATGTTCTGGATTGAAGCCTGATAGCCGCACGAAAAAACGGTTATCAGGCTTTAAGTGCGATTATAGCACCTATTTGCTCGCAGCGATCTTTGACCAGCTGAACGTCATCAGGTGGATGCAGACCGAAGACGGGCACAAGGGAACGAACAAACCGGAACCGCTGACGGAAATCATCATGGGCGGCGGCAAGGAAAAGAGTGATGTAAAGACGTTCCGCACAGGCGCAGAATTTGAGGCGGAGCGGCAGAGGATAATCAATGGACTTAGCTAAAGCATATGTGCAGATCATTCCATCTGCAGAAGGATTGCAAAATTCTATATCAAGTGTGCTTGGCGGTGAAGCGGATAAGGCCGGAACATCGGCAGGGCTTGGCATAGCGTCGAAGATCAAAGGCGCGATTGCAGCAGCAGGGATCGGTACGGCGATCATAACCGGCGTAAAGGCCGCGATCGGCGAGGGGTCGGAGCTGCAGCAGAACCTTGGCGGAACAGAGGCCGTTTTTGGGAAGTTCGCGAAGTCCATTCAAACGGATGCGGGCAAAGCCTATAAAAACATGGGAATGAGCGCGTCCGATTATATGGCAACCGCCAACAAAATGGGATCGCTGTTTCAGGGCTCCGGACTCACACAACAGCGATCTCTTGAACTGACGTCCCAGGCGATGCAGAGGGCGGCGGATGTCGCCTCCGTCATGGGCCTGGATACAAGCGCGGCAATGGAGTCGATTGCCGGAGCGGCAAAAGGCAACTTTACCATGATGGACAATCTGGGCGTTGCTATGAATGCTACAACCTTGGAAGCTTACGCACTTGAAAAGGGCGTGAACTTCAAGTGGAACACAGCGACCAACGCCGAAAAAGCCGAGCTTGCCATGGAGATGTTTTTTGACAGAACATCCCAGTATGCGGGCAACTTTGCACGCGAAGCTGACACGACCTTTTCCGGCTCATTTGAGTCGATGGCGGCGGCAGCGAAAAATGTGCTCGGCAATATGGCGCTCGGAAACGACATCCAGAAGCCGTTGACGGAACTGGCGACCGCCGCGAGCACGTTCCTGACTGGGAATTTCCTGCCGATGCTCGGAAACATCCTCAAGGGAGTCGGACAGGCGTTTGTTGTTGGCTTCGGTATGGCCGCAAACGCTATCACGAGCATCAACTGGCTGCAGGCAGGTGCGAACGTGATCAGCATGATCAGCAGCGGAATTAACTCGCTTGCAACGGAAATTCCGACAGTTGTTCAGGGCATCGCAAACACAGCGAAAGAATGGTTTGCGGGGATTAAATGGGATCAGGTCGGACAGGACGCCATCAACCTTGTTAAATCCGGCATTAACTTATTTTTTACCGATATACCTAATTTGCTCATGACGATAGGATCGTCAGCGGTGGAGCTGTTCAAATCCGTACCCTGGGGGACGCTCGGAACGGAAGCGATCAAGTTTATCGTTGCGGCCATTCAGCTGCTTGTTAACGACGTCCCCGAGAAAATGAGGGGCATCGCCAACACTGCGATCGAATGGTTCAAGGGAGTCAACTGGTCGCAGGTCGGAACGGATGTGATCACATTCATCCAGAACGGCATCACGATCATTAAAGACAACCTTCCGGCAATTCTGCGGGCTATCGCCAACAATGCCATTGAGTGGTTCAAGATGATTGATTGGAAAGAAGCCGGAACCGCGGTTATCACGTTCATCCAGAACGGAATTACAGCGATAAAGGACAATCTGCCTGCCATCCTGAAGGCCATTGCAAACAGTGCTGTTGAGTGGTTTAAATCCATCGATTGGCTTGGAGCCGGAACCGCCGTTATCACGTTCGTTCAGAACGGGATCGCGGCTCTGGTAGATAACATCCCTTCTGTATTGAAGGCAATCGGCAACAACGCGATTTCGTGGTTTAAGAATAACGTGCTGTGGTCAGCCGGTGGCTCCAATATCATCAGCAAGATCGTCAACGGTATTTCAAGCGTTGTGACATCAATCCCGAATAAGCTGAAGGAAATTGCCAACTCAGCGAAAGAAAAGTTTACTAATATCAGCTGGTCGAGCGTAGGCAGTGACATCATTAACGGTATCGTTAAGGGTATCACCGACATGGCACAGTCCTTGTATGATAAGGTGGCAAGCGTTGCAAGTTCAGCCCTCGCGAAGTTGAAGGGTTTCTTCAAGATCGGGTCGCCGTCAAAGGTAACCCGTGACGAGGTCGGCAGATGGATGATTGCAGGTATTGGAGAAGGCTGGGAGTACTACATGCCCGGCGTACTGCGCAACATGCTTGCATCATCGCAGGATATGGTCCGCAGGCTTGCATTGGCAACGGAAGAGGGCGTCCAGGCATCTATTCCGGCAGTATCTACATACACATCGGTCAACCAGAACGGCGGTTATCTCCTCGATACGCTCGCCGAAGTGGTGATCAGCGGAACACAGCGCGTTGCGGACGGTGTTGAACGCGGCATCGGAAACATGAGAATGGTTGCAAATAACAGAGAGTATGGGCGGTTCATTTCAGAATTAGGTTTTAAGCGATGAAACTATATTATGAAAACCATTTGGGGGAGCGGATATATTTCTATCGCTCTCCCTATGTTATTATCAGCCATTCTTTTTTTGATTGGCTGTTAAGTTACACCAAGGTTAACAACAGGACAAGCGGATACCACTTTAATGCGAAGGAGGCTGACTTTACTGTGCGCCTCCTGCCGCTCGCCAGATCAGCGGAACTGAGGGAATCGATGTTTGCTGAACTGTACGATGAATTTGTTGAAGTTGTATCTGCAGATACGGATGTTCCGGGCAGGCTCTTGACGGACACTGGAGAGTATATCTCATGCAGGTTTGTATCTTCCGCAAAATCCAACTGGAACATACCTCGGAATGTCAATATTGCCTGCAAGATCAGTATAGATGATCCGACATGGAAAAGGTCGGAGGTCTATGAGATTTCATATTCTCCGGAAACAGAGTATGAGTATCTTGATTATCCGTACGACTTTAGCCACGACTACAAGGGTGATCTCCCGGGATACGTGCAAATCTGGAACGACAGCACTGAGGACAGCGACTACATTATGACGATATATGGCGCGGCGTCCCGCCCGAAAGTAGTACTTAACGGGATTGACGTCGGGGCGGATGTCGTGATTGGAGAGAGCGAGAAGCTTGTGATTAACTCAGCAGAGCAGACGGCAGTCGTGTTGGCGGACGGTGTACGGAAAAACGTCTTCAATCAGCGTTATAAGGGTGCACGCTCTATGTTCAGCAAGCTTCCGCCCGGCACGGCCACAATATTCTGGTCCGGTAATTTCCATTTTGACCTGGAAGTGATCAGAAAGCGGAGGGAACCGTCATGGGCTTAATTTTAGCCAGCGCAGTGGGCGCAGAGGAGCGCTTTATTAACTGCGAATATGATTTTGCTCTGGGAAATGAAGGGAACACGTTCGAACTGACTATTCCGTATTCTGATTGGGCGGGAGATATAACCTTTGGAAAGCGCGTATACATTCCCGGCACGGAATACGGCGGAATCGTCAAGGCTATCGAGGGCGACACGAGCAAGGACGTAATCTTCGTAAAAGGATACACATGGCGAGGATACTTTGACAAGAAGTTGTTTCGCGGAACCCTCAGTGGAGATCTCTCTGCGATCGTAACAACCTTGATCGGGTCGTACGGCGGCCTGTTTCGTGTCGCAGATGCAACCGGAATTGCTACGGAAGCCACGTTCTCCGACTATGTAACGATTGCGGAAGCGGCGAGGACAATTCTGGAGCCCGTTGGGCATCGGCTGAATTTTTCCTATGTCCAGACGGCAGAATCGGGATACTGCGAGGTGAGGGTGGTTCCGGCAATGCATCTCATTGACGGCATCTCGCAGGACGGTGGGCTTGATTTTACCTCCGAGGATTACCGCATGGGCATCAATCACATGATCGTGTTCAATGGCACGGAGACGGGTCACTTATATGCGGATGAAAACGGCATCGTCAGCACCACGCAGACGCTTGTCGGGATTGATGAGCTGACCGGCATTTACGTGGACGACAGCGACGACATGACGCAGACCATGGAAGCCGCGGCCGAGCAGTTTCGGGAAATGGTGAATTACAAAAGCATAAAGGCGACATGCCGGGAGATTGACGGAATTGATCTTAATATCGGCGACGTGGTGAGCGGTATTGATTACATCACGGGACTGACAGCCAGCATGCCGATCACATCAAAGATCGTCACGCTCAAAGACGGCAACTTGTCGATACAGTACGGAGTGGGGGATAATAGATGAAAATTGTAACAGGACATACGGGGACGCCGCATGTTACGGCGAGCGACGCGGCGTCGTTTAACCGGGCCATCATCGGCCCGGGCAGCTATGTGATGGATGTGGGTGCCCGGTTTAATGCTACGATGGCAAGCGCAGAGGTGGTGGCTATAGAGGATGGCGATGGAGTCATGCAGGGCGTTCATTTCCGCATCGACTCGGGCACGGTTGAGAGCGTTTCGATCAGTCCCGGAACAGCCGGATATAACCGGATTGACCTTATATGTGCACGATACACCAAAGCCTCGGGGACTAGCATCGAGGGCGTCGATCTTGTGGTTATTCAGGGTACGCCGTCAGCTGGAACTCCGGCAGAACCGCCATACAACAACGGAGATATCAGAAGCGGCGCGTCAATTGTAGATATGCCGCTTTATAAAGTCACTCTTTCCGGCGTGTCTCCTACGCTGACAAGGGTGGCGAAGATTGAGGGCATTCACAGGAGCTCTCTGCTCTGGGAAAGCGTTGCGACTACCGGAAGCACATTGACGGTTGATCTTGACCTGTCGGAATACGACTACATTGATGTTGAATACTGGCACTCATCGGCTTCTGGAACCGCCCCGGCAGTCCAGCGGCATCCTGTCGGGAAAACGACAAAGGCGTTTGCGGTCGGCATGGGAACGGCAATCTCCATGTTCACAAGAGATGTTGCTGTGTCACAGAACAATGTGGTGTTTGGGGCAATTACATATGCCAGATATTATGATGGTGTATGGTCGCTTGGAGCGGAAACGATGAACCTGCTCCCGGTCAAGATTTACGGTGTTGCGTATTGAGGTGAAAAATGATTACAAGTACAATTAAGATTTCTTTTTCGCGGCAGACAGTGCCGCCGATCGTACCGGCTGTGCAGGGTGACTCCGGTCGGAATATCCTTTGCGATTTGACCGATTACTCAATCCCATCTGGCGCGACAGCCGCGTTTTATATCCAGAAGCCTTCCGGAAACGCCATTTATAATACAGCAGAGATCGGAAGTGGAAACAGCATCACGGTTCCGCTCGACGCTCAGTGTCTGGCAGAAAAAGGAGAAAACAAGTGCCAGGTCCGCATCCTCCTGAATGGTGAAGTAATCACATCCTTTATGTTCATCTTGCTCGTAAAGCCGTTTTATGGGGAGGAGGCTGTTGAAAGTACATCTGAGATGAGCATTTTTGACAAGGCCGTCGAGGAAGCGACCGAGCAGATCCGGGACTCTGCAGAAGAAGTAGCCCAGGAAGTCATTGATTCCATCCCGGCAGACTATACCGCTCTGACGAATGAGGTAACTGATTTAAAGGCTGATTTAAAGAACTTCGGTGAAATGGTAACAGGTGCTTATACTGTTGATAGTTCAGTTCCTACCGTTCGTGCCACAATCCTAAATACTGGAGCATGGTATGTTCCAACAGGTGGGGATCAATCACTTTCTTCCATTGTAGAAATCCCTGTTGGAGCAAAAGAAATATATATACATGCCAATGATGTAAAAGTCACTTTGTGCGGAATCTTAAAGACTTATCCTCAGAGTTTCAGTGGTAATGCTGATTTTTCTACAGAATATCCGTCAAGAATACAGATAGACGCAGGCGGTGAAAGAACATTTGAAGTTCCGTCAGATGGCAAATATTTATATTATTGGAGATCCAACGAAACAGGACAGGATTTAACGCCACAGGAAATTACAATCACATCTGGCGTATTGACTACAACAGGATTTATTCCGAGAGGCAACATCGTTCCGAATTATATCGGACGGTATGACGGACAATATTACTATGCCAATGCTGCAGGAGTAGGTATCTCAAGTGGTTCTTCATCCAGTTACGGAACACTGAGAATACCTGTCGAACCGTCTACGCATTACACTTGTAACAAGCTGAGATATTTAACACAGACAGATGCTAACGATAAAACGCTTGCCGCTTCTGAGCAGAACATAACCTCATTTACCACGGCAAGCAACGCGAAATATATCTATGCAACATACTATACAGCTGATAATACGGTTGATAACCTTGTAATCTCATCGGGTGATAGTCTTGATACCGATACTGGAAAGTATGAAATTCCTTGGTTATATGATACCGACAAAACGAGCATTGATAATCTGAAGGCTAGAATATTAGCGGTTGAAAAGCCTTTCATGAGATATTCTGGTAATGATCAGTCTTATATGTTTGCTAATGCAAATAGCATAAAGCGTGATAAAATTGTATCATTCACCTGTGATTTTTCAACTTTCGGTAGTTTAGAAGTAGGACTTGCAAACAATAGCGGAGGGAATGCAGTATCACTTGTGATCGACAGCACAACCGTAAAAGTAAAGAAATCCGGGACTGAAGGAACTGGGACTAATCATGGTCTGACGTTATCAGATAAAATCAGCGTGGTTTTAATTCAGCGTGTTGACAGTAAAATAAATTATGAAATCTCCAGTAATGGTGAAAAATACAGCAGTGAAATAACACAGAACAACGGAATCACAAAACCGTATTTTACCGTATCCGATATGACAGTTTCCAATGTTGATTTTTCTACAACGAGCAGAGACATTCAGAACACCATTTGGATGTTTGGTGATTCATACTTCTCTTATGGCACTAACAGATGGGTGTATTACCTTATTGAAAATGGGTATAGTGAAAACTGCCTGATTGATGCTTATGCCGGAGAATCCTCTACATATTCTCTTCCGTCCTTAAAATCCTATATCGGGCTTGCTAAACCTAAAATTATTGTGTGGTGTTTAGGGATGAATGACGGCGGTGACGGTAGTTCCGCTCCAAGTTCGACATGGATGAATGCAGTTAATGAAGTATTGTCTATCTGCAGGCAGTTCGAAATCACACCTGTTTTTGCAACCATTCCGACAGTACCGTCTATCAACCATGAAAAGAAAAATGAATGGGTGAGAAACAGCGGTTATCAGTATATTGATTTTGCAAAAGCAGTGGGTGCGCAGAGTGACGGAACATGGTTTACTGGTATGCTCGGTTCTGACAACGTGCATCCGACTATCAGCGGGGCTATGGCATTGTACTATCAGGCACTCACTGACTGTCCGCAGTTGCTTCTGAAATAAACTCACTTAAAGCAGAATTTAAATCAGTAACTTATAGACGGGCAGGGGTAAAATCCTGCCCTTTTTGTGAAGGAGGACAGCCATGGAAGTACTTGATAAAATCACATACACACACAGTTATTGGACACTCCTGCTTCCCATCATCATGATGGGCGCTGATGTCCTGACCGGGTGGATACAGGCAAGCGTAAACGGCACGTGGGACTCAACGAAAATGCGCAAAGGCCTTTTTCGGAAATCCGGCGAGATCGTCATACTTGTGCTGTCATATGTTACCCAGATTGCCATAGCTTTGCCGATTAATATCTTTATGTTTATCTCGATCTATGTCTGTGTCATGGAAGTCTTAAGCGTGATTGAAAATCTGGATCAGGCAGGGCTCCCCGTTCCGGCATGGATTACACGAAGATTAAAAAAGGCGATGGATGCGATGGTTACAGGAGACGACGAAGAGGAACAGGAAGCAAAATAAATCAGTTGTCGCAGGAATAATGCTGAATTATGTAGTTACTACATTTACTATAGTGGTTTAAAGGAGGGACAAGTGCGTCTCTCCTTTTTTGATTTGGAGGGATTTTATGATAAAGATACAGGAGTGCCCGACAAACAACAACAGCTATGATACAAATGAACCGTATGCGATCGTGTTCCATAATACTGATAATTACAGTAAGACTGCCGATGCAAAGGCACATGCAGCAGGCCTCCGGGATGGATACATGAAAAACATGTCCTGGCATGTGGTGGTTGATGACAAGGAGGCGTATCACTGTATCCCGTATAAGCGCGGAGCCTGGCATGTAGGCGTGAATTACGGAGGGAAGCTCTTCGGAAAGATCCATAACCGGAATTCCATATGCGTCGAGATGTGTGTCAATGCCGGGTACGATTATGAGAAGGCATTCCTCAACAGTGTTGACGTCGTCAAGCAGCTCATGGCCATGTTTAATATTCCGGCGGAAAGAGTGTACAGCCACTATGATGTCTGCGGGAAGAACTGCCCGTCACAGGTACGTGCCCGCGGCGACTGGGAACGGTTCAAAAGGCTGATCGGTGCTACAGGCACGGAATATGAACTGGCTGCGGAAATAGTCGTAGATAAACTATACCGTGTACGGTTAACGTGGGCCGATGCCGAGAGCCAGACGAATGCATTCAGAAACCTTGATCTGGCCAAGGCAGATGCCGACAGACATCCCGGGTATTCCGTATTCGATCCTGACGGAAAAGTCATTTATACTTCCGCAAAACAGGGAGAATCATACACGCCGACGGAATGGATTGCGATGATCGCCCCGATCGTGCAGGATCTGGCCAGGATTTACAAGATTTTGCCCTCAGTAATTGTTGCGCAGACTGCATTGGAAACCGGCTGGGGATCCACGGACCTGACACGGCGTTATAACATCGTCGGGATGAAGGCGGATCTGATCAACGGATCATGGAAGCAGTACACCACATGGAGCGGGGAGATTTACCGGAAGCAGACTACAGAGTATGTCAATGGTAAACTGACCAGGCCGGATGATGACTTCCGTGTGTACCATTCATTTCGTGAGTGCCTGGAGGATTATGAGAATTTCCTGCTGCATGTCCAGAATGCTAAGGGATACAAGTACAGGCGCATTCAGGGCTGGACAGATCCGCTGAAAGTGATCAGTGAGATCCGGATCGGAACCGGGACAAACGAAAAGCCGGAGGGCTACTTTACGGATCCGAATTATGTTACCAAGATCATGAACCTGATCAACAGTTATGATCTGACGAAGTACGATGCAGTGATGGGCGAGGACGGCACGGCGCAGCAGCCGGAGCAGAACGAGCCCCACGCTACCACTTCCGCACCTTACAAGACATACCATAGAGTGCATGTGGGTGCATATGAGCATAAAATCAACGCCACAAACAAAGCGGATTATGTCAGAGAGGTCACACAATACCCAGACTACATGACATACGCAAAGAGGGGAGAAAAAACACAGATTGGGTATAACTGTTTCATAGATAAGGATGCCGACGGAGTATACCATGTGTACTGCGGATCATTTACTGCAAAAGAAAATGCCGATCGACGTTCAGCTGATCTCTGGTATAAATACGGGTTCAAAAACTTCATCGAGGAGGTGGGCTGATGGTCACACCGAAAGACCTGGTCAACTCCATGAAGCATCTAAACCTCGTCATGAAAAAGGACAACAAGGCGGGCCACCAGTGGAGGTACTACAACGGCAAACGCTCCAAGAGTACCTTTGAAGCGACGCGCAAGGCCGGACTGTATATCACCAACTGCATGGGCGGCGTGGCCTTTGCGTGTAAGTACGCAGGGGTACCCGCCTCGGCCCTGCAGTGGTATGGCGGCATGGACAAGATCGTTTGGCTCAGTGATCATGCCAAGGAAAACGCACACAAGTATTTCGACGTCTACCGGATAAAGCGCACCGTCCGTGAGTGCATCAAAAAAGGCATCCTGCAGCCGGGCGACCTGGTCACGTATCGGAGCATCTCGCACACCAATGCGTACTACGGAAACAACAAGTCTTTTGACGCAGGCCACGCATTTTGCCACGGAAGCGGCGAGGGGGCACCGTACTACAAGTGGATCGGAACGACGCCGTACAAGGGCTACCACGTAGCATACATCTTCCGCCTCAAGGGAGACTACGTATATCGCGTACAGGTAGGCGCGTACTCCAAAAAGGCCAATGCCGACAAGCGGGTTGCGGAGGTCGCGCAGGCGAGCGGATTCGGATGCTTTATCGAGCAGACGGACAGATATAGAGTGTACTGTAGGAGCTTCAAGAACTTCCAGAATGCCATCGACCGGATCGATGATCTGGAGCGGGCAGGGATTAAGGAAGGGTTTATTATATCCATTTAGACACACAAGTCGTGTCATATTTCGTGTCATACTCTTGTCAAAAATGCGTGATTATGTCAAAAATATGTGATTTTATCACGCATGTTTGACAGAGAAAAACCGCGTAGCTACAAGGATTTGCGGAAAATCCCGTAGTTATACGGTTTCTGTAAAAATGCCCTTAACCGGTTCGAATCCGGCATCCGGCTTGGTAAAACCCTCGTACTTACGGGGGTTTTTCTATTTCGTGTCATATTTCGTGTCATATATTTGCGAAAAGTGCTCGTTGGCCTTCTGCCCCATCTCCCTCGCTTTATCCTCAAGGGCATGTCTGTAGACCTGCTTAAGCACTCCGTCCGACGCCCACCCACCCCTCTGCATGATGTATGCGTCCGGTATTCCCATGGCATGCTGTATGGACGCAGAATAGTGTCTCAGGTCGTGGAAGCGGCAGTTGAGGGATAATCTATGGGTGATGCGCTGAAAACGCCTTGTGAGGGCTGTAGGCGTCATCTCGACGATCCTGCCGGTCTTACCCTTCCATAACTCTGCTACAAAGTCAGGATAATCGATGTACCTGTCTCCGGCGTATGATTTCGGATGCCGGACGATCCAGTTGTCTGGGCCGTCTGCAATCATGTTCTCGCAGACATGCACGATGTTTCCGGAAATATTGTCTGACCGGAGAGCGCATATTTCACCTCTGCGCATCGGGCCGAATGCCGCCAGAAGGATCGGAAGCTCCATCTCTTTGCCCCTGACATCCTCGATCAGGCGTTTGACGTCATCATCAACGGGGATATGATACTCGACCCGCTGTCTTTGCGGCAGGGAGACGGATGGAGCAAAGCCGGGCCGGTAGGCCTTCAACGTCGCCGTGATCAGACCGTTGATGTTGCGGACAGTTTTGGGAGAGAGCGCAGCCGCTTCCAAGTTGATCGCGCGCTGGATGTCTTCGGACGTGATCCGGTACAGTGGGACGGGCATCAGGCTCTGAACATGATGTGAGCGAGTGCATTTGTAGTCTTTGATTGTGTTTGGAGACAGGACAGACGAGCGGCTTTCAATGTACATGTCTACCGCATCGCCAAAAGTTATGTCCAGACGATCTGTCTTTTCGTTGGCGGCGTACTGGGCCGCGAGCATTTCTGCTTGTTTTTTCGTTGGAGCCGTAAATGATTTGTAAATCTTCTTTCCGGAGCTGTCAGTGTGAGAGTACACACGAGCTCTCCATGATCCGGACGGGAGTTTTCTGGCTGTAGCCATAAAAATACCACCTTTCTTTGTATGAGAAAAGGTGATACAATGACTGTGCTCAAGTTTGGTGTTCATTGTATCACCTGACATTCCGCTCATCCTGCTGCAACAGGGTGGGCGGTTTTTATTATCTTTCTACCATAGTCACTTCTGCGCTAAAGCTGCCATCTCTCACAATCCATTCATCATCTTCAGCGTCAAATTCTTTGTACCTGCCTCCATGAATCGTGATTGTTGCGTCATATTTCTTCAGCAGTTTCTTGATTGCAACGGCTTTATCTGCTGGAACATATCCGACATGAACTCCGCTGCAAACAACCATTATTGCATTCTTATCTGATGGGTTCTTGGGCTCAGGGACAAGATCGCACGGCCCTTCGGTGAACTTGTACTTATACACTCGGCGTTCTCCAAATGGTTTCTTATACTTTGCGGCAACTTCCATGATATTTTTTATGGCATCGGTCCTGTATGAAACGCCAGCCACATCAAAAGTGATTATGTTCTTTTCCTTCTTAAACGCTGACAAGATCCCCATGACAATCCTCCCTTACTCATGAGCGTCGTGTTCTATTTGCTGTACATCGTATTTTTCCCAATCATTACGTTGGATGTGTTTCATTGCGTGGCGCAACGCAGCCAGCTGCTGAGTTTCGTCAAGTTTCTCATTTATGTAGATCGTGTATCCGTCCATACATGGCAGCACGGCCTCGTTGCACCCGTCAGGAAGCGCTACATGATAAATATAAATCTCATCCATTCGGGTTTGTTGCTTTTAACCTCCTCAATAAATCCGTCACCATTTTTACATTTTCTGCGCTGGAATTTTGGGCGATGTCAAAGAGCGCCCGGAGATCCGGATCGTCAAACGCCGCCTGTGCCATCCGAGCAGCTTCCGTCTGCGTATAATATTCTCCGGAATGGTCTTCCATGATGTCTGCTCTGGAACAATTAAAGTAGTGACAAAGCAGGTCTACCTTATCCATACGTGGAAGTCTCGTTCCGTTCATCCAGCTTGACACAGTCGCTTTACTCAGCTTTAGATCTCTAGCAATATCCGCCTGGGTTTTGTCGTTCGCTATCGCTATGTTTCTCAAATTCTTTGCTACCAACTTCGCATATGCTTGTTCTGTCATGGTAACCTCCCTCTCCCCTGTTCAATAATTGTATATCTATTCTCTGAAAAAGTCTACATTAAGTGTTGACAGTTCACAAAATGTAGACTATACTTGTCCATGTGTGGTGCTTACAGAAAGGAGGTGATAAGGCAGATGGCAAAAATAACACTGGAAGCTGCAAGGGTAAACACAGGACTAACGCAGGCAGAATTAGCTGACAAAATGGGCGTTTCACGATCAACGGTAATTGACTGGGAGAGCGGTAAAAGAGAGATGAAGACAGCATATTTGTATATGTTCTGTCGTCTCACAGGCTTCTCCGAGGATGATATTTTATTGCCTATAAAGTCTACATAAAGTAGACACGGAGGATTAGTAATGCCAAGAGTCAGGAGATTGGGCGTCAGAGCAGACCCCAGAGCAACCGCTGTGCTGTCTGAGATCGGCGGCGGAATGACCGCCCTGAAGATCACGCAGGGGGAGCTTGCGAGGCGGGCGGGGATAAACCGGCAGACGATGAGCAACAGGATGAAGGACATCGGAGAAATGAGACTGGCCGAACTATGGGCGATCCAGGATGTGATTGAGAGGGGATTGAGATGACTATAAGGGAGTATGGAGCAATTTGCACGGCTACGCTCGGGGCCATATTCGGCTTTGAGTTGATCTGGTCGCTGACAAGTATCGACGCGATCGAGGCGGCATTCCTGGCACTGCTGATCGGGATCTTTGCAGCATGTGCGTTCGTCTTCCTGACGGAGCCGCGTCCGGTAAAGGAGAGCAAGCCGGAGTATGAGTTCGCCACGGACAGCACAGGGCTGAACGTTCTGATCAGGAGGAAAGCGTCATGATGTCATTGTATGTAATTGCCCTCGCAGGCTTATGCATCAGGGCCGAGCCGTCCACAGATGCTCCAGTCGTGGCCGTCCTGCCTTTTGCGAGTGAGGTGCAGGGAAATATGCAGGGGGAGTGGTTGGAGACGCCTGAAGGCTTTTTGAGTGCCGACTGGCTGTCCGAAGAGGATCCCCGCGGGGAATGCCTGGGAGAGTGGCGGATCACCGCGTACTACGAGACCGGCATGGCCACGGCATCTGGCGAGTATCCGGAGGAGCATGTCACGGTCGCACACAATTCCCTGCCGTTTGGAACACAGCTTTACATCGAGGGTTTGGGCGTTTGGACGGTCGAGGATCGAGGCCCGGCATCCATGGGGACGCAGTGGTGTGACCTGTATCTGGGGGATTATGCCACATGTGTACAGTTCGGCGAGACAAGGAGGGACGTATGGATTATTCCAGACTGACGGGCCGTCCGCCGATAGCAGAGGAGCGCGAGGTCATGTACCTGCGCGGACTGGATCCGACACAGTGGCTGGTGCTTTGCCGCCTCAACGGGATCATGGCGATCCGGCACAGGACCAACACGGCAGAAATCAAGGAACTAAAAATGCCGTGACGCTTTGGCAGAGCAATCACGGCGAAAGGATCAAATATGTGCATTATAGCACGGAAAGGAAGATATGACAAAGGAGAGATTACTGCAGATTGCGGAGCTGGTGTATGACGCAAACGAGCGTTTCCGGGAGCTTGGGCACAACACCGTGATATCCATGGAGGTTGGCGAGTTTCCGGAGGTCTACATAAACACCAACTGGAACGGAAACGATTTTTTGAATCATTACAGATACCGGGCAAAGAGCGTCCTGCCTCACGACAATGTTGACCCGCGCTTCGATGCTGCGGAACACAGGATACGGACGTTGATGGAGGAGGCAGGAAGAGGATGACACTGTACGAACTTAAGCAAGATTATCTGTATTTACTCTCACTCGCAGAGGATCCCGATACCGACCCGACCGCTCTGATGGACACCCTTGAGGGCCTGACCGGCGAGATCGAGGATAAGGCCGAGGGTTATGCCTGTGTGATCAGGGAGCTGGAAGCGGAAACAGCCAAATTCAAGGCGGAGTCCGACAGACTGGCGGCCCATGCGCTGACTCTCAGCAATCGGGTCAGAGCCATCAAATTGAGTCTGCTCAATGCCATGGATGAGATGGGCATCGGCAAGATCCAGACGGAACACTTCAAGGTATCCATAGCGAAGAACGGCGGCAAACAGCCGATGTACGTGGACAGTAACATCGATGCAATTCCGGAAGAGTTTATCATCCGCAAGCCGGAGCCGGACAAGGAGAAAATCCGGCAGGCACTCGACGCAGGACAGGAGCTTGAGTTTGCCCGCCTGTTGGAGCGTGGGACGCACTTGAGTATCAGATAGGAGGGGAACATGGCGAAAGTAATCGGCGTGATGGGGGAGTCCGGGAGCGGGAAAACCACAGCCATGCGCAACCTGCCCGCACCAGAAACATTCTATCTCGACTGCGACAAGAAGGGTCTGAACTGGAAGGGATGGCGGAACCAGTACCAGGACATCATGAAGAAGGGCGAAGATCCGGGAAAAGGGTATTACCTCTGCTCCGACGCCTTCGCAACAGTCGCAAGCGCACTCCGTCACATCAATGACGACGAACGATACCGGCGGATCAAATATGTTGTGATCGACACGCTTAACGGCCTGATGGTCGCGGAAGAGATGAAGATCCTCGCCATGCAGTCCGGCGATAAGAGATCTGCATGGTCGGATCTGGCGCAGAACGGATGGAGCATCATCAATCAAGCTCTGGAACTGCGGGAGAATCTGACGGTGATCATCCTGTGCCATTCAGAAACCATTTCCGACGACAACGGCATCATCAGGACGCGGATCAAAACAAACGGGCGGAAACTGGAAAAGCTGGTGCTTGAGTCCAAGATGACAACGGTCGTTTGGGCTGTACGGCAGGACGGCAAGTACAAGTTCATCCTGAGCGCGGACGGAAGCACCTGCAAGGTGCCGCTCGGGGCATTTGATCGGGATGAGTGCGAGAACGACATCATGATCGTGGTTAAGGCCTTGGAGGAATATTGATGAACAAAAAGTCCTTAAAAGAGTAGGAGGTGATGCAATGGGGCTTGCTTATTTGCCGGACGGATCAATGGTTAAATACAACGATTACATCCAGAAACATCCGCACTGGCAAAAGGTGAGAAGGAAAAGGTTTGAATTTGATGAGAAACGATGCGTTGTCTGCCGGAGAGATCTTACCGGCGAACCGTATCAGACACATCATTTATCATATCAACGGCTCGGGCATGAAAGACTGCGGGATGTGATCACGATGTGCGACAGCTGCCATCACGCATTCCACAGAACCTGGGTGAAAAGTCAATTCTGGGAAGGCAAGGAGGAAGGGCACTGGGATGTCTACGATCTTAAACACACAGCTGCGCTTTGCTCACACTTCTGGAGACAGGACAGGCTGATCAGCAGAGACACGGAAGCCCTGAACCTCTGCAACCGGAATACCTGTATGGAAATCATTGATGAGTATTTCCGCATATTCCAGTTGGACACGCATCCGATCATAGACCCGAATGACATATCACTTTTTATCCGGAACAAAAGATATGAACTGTTCTTTGAGGCGGAAGCCCGCGGCAAGTCAGTCGAGGAGTTCCTGGATGAATATTACGGGCCGAAGGTTCGCGGAAAAAATCCCCTTCGGCAGGAGGCAGGACGAAAAAACGGGCCTTTTGATCACACACCAGAGTCGTTCCATCGTCATTTTGGCGAAAACAAAAACATAATCATCCTCATGGATGAAGTAGACAGAATTGAAAAAGGAGGCAAAACGGATGAACAAACCCAGTGGATATGATGAGGCGCAGGCAAGTGGAGAATTTACTCCGGTTAACCTGGGCGGGCATTATGCCGTGATCAAACAGGTAGCTGAACGTCAGTCAAGTACTGGCAAAGATATGATCGTTGTGTTGTTTGACTTCTGCGATCCTGACCAGCAGAAGCAGTATTTTGAAACAATGTACAACAATGACGACCGTGGTGATGATAAGAAATGGCCCTTCAACGGCAGCAAATACATCATGGTCGCCGACTACAACGATCCGAACAAGACCAGCAGGAATTTCAAAACGTTCTGCACTGCTGTTGAGAAGTCGAATAACTTTCAGATCAAGTGGGGCGGGAATGCCTGGGCTCAGCAGTTCAAGGGCAAAAAGATCGGAATTGTGTATGGCGCGGAGGAAAACGAGTACGATGGGCGGATTACTATGCGGCATGTCCCGAAATGGTTCTGCAGTTGGGACAATGTCGGAACCGCAAAGATCCCGGCTCCCGTTTATCTCGATAAGACTGGTCCCGCACAGAATAACAGTAAATTAACCGGGCAGGCGGGATCTGATGGATTTATGTCCATCCCTGCTGGAGCAGAAGAAGAAATTCCATTTTAAGGGAGAATGCTTATGCGTTGGGGGAGTTATGTTGACTCAGAAGAAGTCCGAAAAGCCATATCAATTCTTAAGGCCCCAAATGAGGTATTTGAGGTCCGCGTGATCGGCAATACGGGCGGAAGGAAGGACATTCTGAGCGGATATTTCCGAGACGCCGATACCCTGCTGCTGAACTTTGACAAAATAGATGTAAGAAACCGGAACATTTATATCACTCTGGGAGAAGTGAAAGAAGAATGCTTCTCACGCTCCCAGAGCGAGCATTTCGAGCGAAACCCAAGCACCACAAGTGATCCCGAGATTGTTAGATACAAATGGTTGTTCATTGACCTTGATCCGGTCCGGCCGACCGGCATTTCATCGACTGATACGGAACTTGAGCAGGCCAGGCTGCTTATGAACAAAGTTGCCGCATACCTGTCTGATCTTGGCTTTCAGGAACCGGTAACCGCAATTAGCGGAAACGGTTATCACCTGTTATATCGGATTGACGTCCTGAATGATGCCGTGGGGAGATCTGTTGTTGAACGGTGTCTGAAAAATCTTTCGGCGATGTTCGACACGGCTGAAGTCAAAATTGACACAACCAACTCTAACCCGAGTCGGATATGTAAATTGCACGGTACCCTTGCGCAGAAGGGAACTTCTACAAATCAGCGACCTCACAGGATGAGCCGGATCATATCTGTTCCAGATCCAGTGAAGCTAACAACGATGGAAACGTTGACGACACTCGCCAGAGAACTGCCGGAGGATCCGAAGCCGAAGGCCCGGCGGGCGTACAATCAAGAACAGGAGTTTGATCTTCCTGCTTTTCTGCAGCTGCATGGGATGTCATACACGGAAGACTCCAACGACAGGGCAAAGATCTTCAAGCTGAATGAGTGCCCGTTTGATCACAGCCATAAAAATGGTGATGCAAAAGTATTCTGGTATGCGGATGGAGCGATTGCCTTTAAATGCCATCATAACAGTTGCCGCCAGTATAAGTGGCAGGATGTACGGCTGAAATTTGAGCCGGATGCATACGATCATGAACAAGATGATGATCGGATTGACGCCGGATACCTTGAGCACAAGCGACAACAGGCGGCTGAACATGCCGGACAGGATCCTGCACCGAAGTCGAAGAAAAAAGAACGGACATTCCGAAAACTTAAGACGGCGGAGGCATTGATGCAGAAGGACATCCCGGAGCCGGTCATATTCATCGGGGTCGGGAGTGAACTCCCGATACTTGTCGAAGGGACATGTATTCTGTCCGCAAAGCCAAAACTCGGAAAGTCATGGCTCGCCCTGGGGATGTGTTTGGCAATCGCAAAAGGGGAAGATTTCCTCGGATATCACACGAAGAAATGCTCGACGTTGTATCTGGATCTGGAGACCAGCGAAAGTCTGCAGCAGAGACGACTTCGCAAAATGTTGCAGGGGGAAGAGGTCCCGAAAAATTTCTACCTGGACACGGAAACGGATACGCTTGAGAACGGCTTCGTTGAGCAGATCGAGCACTATCTTGACGAGGATCCTGATATCGGGCTGGTTGTGATCGATGTCTTCCAGATCATAAGGTCGCCCGCAAAAGGGATTAAAGAAACAGAATATGAACATGCATATCGGGATATCACTCCGCTGAATGAACTGGCACAAAAATACCATATTTCGATCATGCTCGTGTGTCATGACCGAAAAGCTGTGGATGCTGACGATCCGTTTTCAAATATCCTGGGCAGTACCGGATTGCAGGGGGCGGCGACTCAGATGATGGTCATGTTCCGGCAGCGGAAGGATGATCCGATACATATTTCTGTCAAGGGAAAGACTATCGACGGTTTGCCAGAGCTGAACGTGCAGCTAGATCAGGCCCAGTGGAAAATTGTGGAGGGCGTGGATGCGGCATCTCGTGAACAGGCTAATTTGATGGCTGAGTATAAATCTTCAGAAATACGGGAAGCTGTTATTGCAATAGCTGACAATAACACATATTGGCGCGGCAGGTGCATGGCACTTGTGAATGATGCTGTTCAGTTGGGTGTCGGAATTACAGAAACCGTTTATCACATCGGGGGCTTTTTGCGAAAACATTCGGGGAGGTTCCTTAAAGAAGATGGTATTGAAGTTTCGTGGAGTGAAAACGGTTCAGGCTCCAAAATGTATAAAATTCAACGGCAAAACGTTGGTACCGTTGATGGTGATCAGGGAGAACCGTTGATAAAGTGGGAAAACCCTGATAAATACTGGGGTTCTAATATGCCCTTCTCATAAAAACACCTAAACGTTTATATTGGCTAACCGTTGGTGCAACCGTTGATGTATCAACGGTATCAACGGTATCAACGGTTAATTTTCAGTACGTAGGAAAACCAATATGACTGAGATCGAATTACACGAAGTCCACGACATCATCAATGACACCTGGCAATACTTCAAACACTTCAGCGACATCGAGGACACCGACGCCTACTGGGACGACCTGATCAGGACAGCAGACGAAATCTGGTACCGGCACGACAAGCACCCGCTGTGCCGGGCGTATCTGGAAGCGACCATGAAGTATTTGGAGAAACAGGTGCATGAAAAGAGGGGAACGGGATGAACCGACAACAACGCCGGGCAATGGCGAAGCGAAAAGAGATCGAAGCCAAATACTATAAAGACCTTGAGTCCGCACAGCTGCAGAAGAGCGATGCAATGTTGAATTTCTACGCCGCAACTATCATTATGGCGCATCACCGGTATTACGGCCCGAATAAGGATGATGACATTCCGGGCTTTGTAGAAGAGTGGAACAAGGAGGTTATGAGGGTCAGCGGCGGGACACCGGACGACTATCTTGAGTATCTGAAAGAGATCGAGAAGAAGACCGGATGCATATTTAAGATAACAGACTGAAGGGAAAACGAGACCATGAAAATGACAGACAGCGAAATTATACAGGATTACCGGGAGGCGAAAAACCCGAAAGCGCAGGTTGAAATTCTCGCCGACCGGAACCTGGTCAGCAAAAAAGAGATGGCCAAGTGGCTGATTGACCACGGCCAGAAGGTTGACCGGCGGATCCTTTTGGGACGGAGAGCAGGCCCGGGCACGATGAAGGAGCCGAAGGCGCCGGAACCGGGGAGCAAGGTGACGATCCCCGAGCCGGAGGAAGCAGAACCGGCCTTTACTATCGTGGACCCGACGGATCCGCCAGCGGTTGCAGAAAAACTGACCGAGATCGACCGCCTCTGCGCAGAAAATGAGAAGCTGCGGAATGATCTGGGCAATCTGGCAGAGAGGGATGCAAAAGCAATCAACCAGCTCCGCGCAGAAAATGAGCAGCTACGGAAGGATATGCAGGAAATGGCCATGGAGGACACCAACAGGATCGAGGAGCTTGAAGAACAGCTTGAAAAGCTGACAACAAAGCCTGGTCCCGATCAGGCAGTGAAGGCGGATGCGGGGAAACTCAAGCTGTCATTGGTCCCGCCGGAGCTGATCAAGGCGTGCGCCCAATTAGAGGAGTATGATCAGGCGTCCCTGAAAATGGTAAGGGCCAAAATGATATGCAAAACCAGAAAGGTCGGGAACGACTGGAAGGGGTTGTTTGAGTGCCCGTTTTGCGGAAAAGAATTTGAATCGTATGTCAGCAATGTGCTTAGTGGCCGCCAGCGAAGCTGTGGCTGTGCAAAAGGGAAACTGATTGTATCAAGTAGGGGCACGCACGGAGATACAAAAACCAGATTGTACAGGATTTATCGGCATATTCTGGAGCGTTGTGAAAGCCCGTCATGCAAAGAGTTTAAGTGGTACGGCGCAAGAGGCATAGAGTGCGAGTTCCGAGATTACGAAGACTTCCGAGATTTCGCTTTATCGAACGGATATACCGACGATCTGACAGTCGAGAGAGTTGATGTGAATGGGAACTACAGCAGGGAAAACGTGGTGTTTATACCGTTGCAGTTGCAGGCGAGGAACACGCGCCGCAATGTAATGATCACGTATAAGGGGTTAACGCTTTGTGCGTCTGAATGGGCGGAGTTGTTAGGCATGAGGCCCGATACGCTTACAAAGAGAATACGATCTGGATGGAGTGCCGAAAAGGCATTGGAAACAACGGTGAATGGGTCTGTAGATATATCACTTGTCCCGATTGAGGCCATCAGTGCAATAAGAGCAGTCCGACTTTTTGGGGTAAAAAAATACAAAGATCCAGATAATTGGAAGAAGGTCGAGCCCCAACGATATATTGATGCTTTGTACAGACATTTGCTTGCGTTTGTGGAAAATCGGGACGCAGTTGACGACGAGAGCGGGCTTCCGCATTTATGGCATATAATTTGCAACTGTGCTTTTTTATGCGAGTTGTTGAAGGAGAACGATGGCAAGTAACTACACCATCCCCTGCAACACCGCCGACGGTGTCAACCACGGAAACGGACGTCTTGAGGACTGCCTCGATGCCGTGATAGAGCGATATGAGGATGGATACGTGCTGTGCCCGATCCTCTGGTCCGGCGGGAGCTGCGAGGAGTGTGTGGAAGTGTTTGAGAGGAGGTTGGAACAAGATGGAACTGCTTGAAATGAAAAACAAAATAACAGATCTGTTCCATACGGATATTGACAACCTTGGGAACGCCTTGATGAAAGTGGTCAATAATAACGATACTGAAAAATATGACATGTTTTGCAAATTGTTTGAGCAGGATTTGTCTGTTGACTGGCTTCAGATGGTCTACCAGTATTATCACGCTGATAGGAAGGAAAAGAAGCAAGACTACACGCCAAAAAGCCTTGCTGTTTTTCTGAACAGACTGATAGGAGAAGCTGATGTGGTCATTGATATGTGCGCAGGATCAGGAGCATTAACAATTCAAAGATGGGCACAAAACCATGATCAGAAGTTTAGACTTTACGAACTTGACGAGAACGTCATTCCGTTCTTGTTGTTTAATCTTGCAGTACGCAATATAGACTCAAGCGTGTGCATGGCGGATGTATTGCAAGATGAGGTATATAAGCAGTGGATAGTAAAGAAAGGAGAAAAGTATGGGCGTGTCGCTTGTGTCAAATCCACCCTATAACATGGCGTGGACACCCCCGGCATTAGCTGGCTTTATGCCTCAATACAGCGGCTTTCAACTGCCGCCCAAAAATAACGCAAATTATGCGTTTGTCCTAACCGCATTAAGCATGATTGATCACAAGGCAGCTTTCCTTCTCCCGAACGGAGCATTGACGGCAAACACAAAAGAAGAGCAAGGCATAAGAAAGATGTTGGTTATTGAAAACCTGATATCTGCCGTCATTACACTGCCGGATGCGATGTTCGAATCCACCAGCATCCCTGTGTGCATCATTCTTTTTGAACGGAGCCGTCAAACACGGAAGGTGGAAATGATCGACATGCGGCAAACCTTCGAGGTGGAAACCAGAGATCAGCGTGGTCAGTTTGGCGGGAGTTCTCACACAGGCAGGATGTACCACAAGAACGTTAACGTCTTGTCTGCGGAAGGAATGGAAAAAGCGCTGGACGCGATTAATGGGCTAAAGAATGAGCAAGGTTTTTGCCGTGCCGTTACGCCGGAAGAGATCAAACAGAACAATTTCATCCTTGCACCGAACCGCTATGTCGAGCAAGCGCCGATAGAGGAAAAGCACAGACCATTCGAGGATATTGCCACAGACTATAACCGGATCATCCAGCAGAAGAATGCAATCAAGATCAAGATGAACAAAACGGCGGCAAAACGACTTGGATATGACTGCATGGATGTTGCTACACCTGACGTGACAGAAGCGTTCTCGGTTGTTGGACAAAAAGCCGAAAAAGAGAATTATGTCAACTTTTGTGCAGAAGACGGCATAAAGATATCCGTCAGTACCAAAGAGAACATACATCCGCTGATAGTTGATTTCCTGAGTCACTGGAAACAGATGATTATGTATTTAAACACAGAGGAAAACAGGTTGCTCGCTGAGTTCCGTGATGCGCTGTTGCCAGAACTGATGAACGGAAAGATTGATATTTGAGAGGAGGCAGGGGGATGAACTACATACAGAAGGCGAAGCAGAAGACTTTTGAGTGGAGGCTGAAAACCAACAACCTGGGCGAGGCATATTATGAGCGGAATGCCACGAGCCACGCACAGGCACACATGGCCCACAAGCCTTACGGGCATTATGACGAGATGGTTAACACGGCAGAGTCTGAGAGAGACACGGGGTGGGAGTAATATGTACGATATTTTTGAAAAGTCGATGTTTTCAAGGGGCATTCCGAAACGCGAGGAGCGCAGAAACCACAACGAAATCTTTATTTATCCAGAGGAGCTGATTGATAAGAAGTGCGGCGGATGCGTCCGCTGTGAGCCGAGAGACGGTCATGGCAGTGGCAAGAAAGACGGATGGCACTGTTGCATGCGCAACTATCAGATTGACATAGCGCCAGAGCACAAAGCCTGTGTGGACTACTGGGACAGGGCGGAGCATGACCGTGTGGAGAAACAGCGTAATCAGGACACGGAGAACCGTAGGAACGAACTGTGGGCACTTTACTCAAAAGCAGAGCCAATCAAGTTACCAATAGTCAATGACGGATATGGGAGAATACCGAAATGCCCTGTCTGCGGAGAGATGCCATATGACACGGAGCAGTGCCATTGGTGCGGCCAGAGGTTCGTGCAGGACGAAGAAGTCACTGAGTATAGCAAACCGCTGACAAAGCCGTTTATCTGTCCGTCATGTGGTACGAAGGGAACGGCGAACGTATCCAGGTATAACGGACACAAGCATTTCAGATGTGTGAATTGCGGACTGTCGTTTATGGAGTGAGGTGAGAAGGGGGATCGCAAATGAAGAAAGGTAAACCATTCAACACATTGAAGATCATGACCGGAAACGCTTGGGAGTGGCTCTGCTACGACAAAGACAAGCTGAGTGAGGCTGATGAGTATACGCAGTACAAAGCTGTGTTTCTGGGTAACACGTACTCAAGTACGGTCATAGCAATCATTTCCGACCTCCCGGATCACCTTCAGCTTGATGGTCACTACGGCGTTCTGTGGCTTGAAGCAATCTATGAATATGGCAGAGCGCACAGTTATGATGAGTTGAGGGATATGCAGTCAGCCATAATGGTTGCAGAAAAGAACCTGCTGACTATCGGGATGCCGTTTACGAAGAATTATCGTTTTCACGGCAGAAATGCGGCAAACATGAAGCGCAGGAACGAGAGGCTGAGACGGCTCTACAATCTGGATGAGAAGGAAAGGATGGATGATAAATCATGAAAATCACAGAAGAGTCCATCAACCATAACGCAATACGTCTGATCAAGGAATTGGTTGGTTCAAGTTATGACATGATTATGCCTAATTCGGGAAACTACCAAAATACAGAAGAGCGAGGGTACATGCTGATGACCTTGGGAGAGATACAAGGAGTCCTCGACATGGCACAGGCGATGAAGGAGGTGCTGAAGGCATGACGAGAGAAGAAGCAATCGAATTAATAGACGATAGAATGTGCTTTGGCCGCGGCAAGTGGTCTAAGCATCATGAGCCGGAGATAGACGAGTATTGGCAAGCCGGACAGATGGCAATCGAAGCACTTAGAAACAAAAACGATTTACCGATTTCGCCATTACTGAAAGAACCAAAACAGGGTAAAAATGGTTCTGAACTGTTCGATTACATCTCACGTCAGGCGGCGATTGACCATTGGCGACTTATTATTGACGCCACGAATACAGACAGCAGATATAACATGGGTTTTGTTGATGGTCTTGAATTTTGTATAAGTCACCTATCAACTATGCCATCCGCACAGCCAGTTGTTAAGGACATAGATGTCCCTAGCACAGATACAATCAGCAGACAGGCGGCGAGCAATCAGCTGGAGAAATGCTATACGTGTAAGCATGTGTATCGGAGAATATCCGATGATGACACGTTGTATTGTAGATGCAGAAAAGGATGTAAGTATGAAGAATTTAAGTCCAAAAGAAGCAATAACGATTCTGGAAGGCATGAGGATTGATATTCCAGTGCCAAAAGCGGCGGTAACACAGATAAAGAAAAATTTGGCTTTAGATATGGCAATAAACGCATTGAACTGTTCGGAAATTCCGAACAACTCAGACACCATCAGCCGACAGGCGGCGATTGATGCACTTGACAAGAGATTTGATGATGTGCCGATGGAATTAACTACAGAGATATTGCAGTTGAGAAGAGATTTGCGTGAACGGATACCATCCGCACAGCCAGAACGGAGGTGTGTAAATTGTGGGCGGACTGTCAATAACGGCGGTTGGTATGAAGACGGTAGAACCAGATGCCCTATAGAAGAGCATTACGCACTCCCTAAAGATGGCTATTGTCACTTGTGGGAAAAGAGAAAAGACTGGGAAGACGACTACGTAAAAAGAGCGGAAGAAAGTGAGAAGTGATGGATGACACGATCAGCAGGCAGGCGGCGATAGATGCACTCGATGTGCTGTGTCAAGAGCATAGATACAAGATACCCGGCAAAAGAGAAACATACAGTCAGTACAATGAGGCGTGGCAGGACGCTTTAGATAGGGCAGAGGGAGCGATATTTAATCTGCCGTCTGCACAGCCAGAGCGCAAGAAGGGGAAGTGGATATATAACAGTCCCGTGACAATGAAATGCAATCAATGCGGGTTGGTTATAAAAGATTGGGATTGGCATAGGTTCAAATACTGTCCCAACTGCATCAGTGACATGAAAGGTGAACAGGATGAGTATTAGAGAAGAACAGTGCAACAAGGTATGCAGAATACTGGATGATGTACTGGCAAACAGGACGACAGAAAGGGATTCGCTCATTGTTGCTGTAAGAAAAGCGTTTGAATCGCTTGAACAGTTCGGAAATTCCGAACCGTTGCCATCCGCACAGCCAGACCTGTCCGATTACTCCGACAAGCTGTGGAGAGCGGCGTATGAGAGAGGAAAGAAGGAAGCACAGCCCGAAATCATACGGTGCAAGGATTGCAAGCATAAGCCGTATCCATCTGACAACTATGATTACAACAACGGCAATCGCGGATTCGAAATCATATTTCCAGACTATCGTTGTCCATGCCGATGTGATGATGAATATTACAACCGTATTCCAGACGATGATTGGTTTTGCGGAAATGCAGAGAGGAGAATCGATGAGTGATTTTTTGAGATTTCTTGCAGACCTCCAGCACAGATTGAAATATCATGCTGAGATTACATACAGCCATGTGACAGATTGGGTTATCCATGTATACCGCAAAGGGTACAACCCTGACGGTACAGACCAGACGCTGTGTTATGTTTATAGTTCTGATTTGGAATACGCATGTGCAAAGGCTCATGCTGAATTGAAGGAAAAACTGTTGGAATATGATGGTGGGTATTAAGGAAAGGAGAACCGATGGGCAGGATGATTGATGCGGATGCGCTGAAAGAATTGTTCCCGGATGACGGCGAAGGTTCATGGACATATAACGTGACAGTTAAAGCATATATAGACGCACAACCGACCATCGAGCCAGAGCGCAAGACGGGGCGGTGGATACCATGCAGTGAGCGGTTGCCTGAAGAAGATGATTATAAACCGTTTTCGTATTATGAAGACGGTGCAATCTTATTTTGTACGAAAAACGGCAAGGTTGGTTTTGGATGGTATTACGAAAGTACGAAGGAATGGGCAAATGAAGATGATCACACTCCGGGAGAGGTGATCGCATGGATGCCATTACCAGAACCCTACAAGGAAGGAGCGCAGGAATGACACATGAAGAATTCACATCATACTACGGCATGACCCCTGAACGCGCCAGACAGATATTGACGGAACTGCGACACATCGTCAACCGGGAAGTACATGAGGTGATCGCCCACGCTGATTATTACATCGATCCGAGACCGTACGGCTATGAAGGTGTATTGGAAAAAGAGGACGGTGAAGATGACGGATATACCTGCCTGTATGATTTCGGCAACCTGTCCGGCGGTGCGGTTAATGCGTTCATGCAGCTGATATCGTTCCATACCACGCACGGCGGGCATACATCCGCGATCAGAGCGTGTGAGCTGATGGGGCTAGTATGGGAGGGTGACAAATGACAGTAAAAGAACTTAAGGATAACCTTGATTTCTACGATGACGATGCGGATGTTGTATTTGAAGTCTGTGATGACTTTGAACCCGAAAGCGTGACAGAGGACAAATACGGCTACAAGCAGGTGCATCTGGACAGCAAGCTGAAGCCGACATTCATCGGAGAGATACACGGAGATTGTTATATAGAGCTTGGATTGGAGGAATAACCATGACTCCACGTGAAAGACAGCTGTGGTATTGGCGAAAAGAAATGGAGTCATATCACAGAAACATGAAAGTCTATCGCCCTGACTCCGAGCAGTATAAACACTGGAAAGAGCGATATGAGAGCGCAGTACGAACATTTAACGAACTGTCTGGAATGGACTTGAAACCGGAAGGAGCACCCACATGACCCTCGAACAACTCACCCTCGGCCTGATCGGCGCACTGTGCGGCATTGTGGCGGTCGAGATGATAGCGGTACTGATACATGACTGGAGAACTAAGAAATGACAACAAAGCAATATCTACAGCAAATCTATCAAATCCACCGCAAGGTCAAACGCCTGCAGGCACAGCGTGAGCAGATACGTGCGGAGTTATACAGCATTGGCTCACCGTCAGGCAAGATGGATGCGGACAAAGTCCAGACATCTACATCAGGTGACTCCATGCTTCGTCTGATCGCAAAGGTGGATGAACTGGAACGGGAGATCGTTGAGGAGGTGGATGACCTTCTGGAGAAACAGCACCGGATTACCAGGGAGATCGAGCAGATCCCCAACAATCGCCAGAGGGACATATTGTTCCGGCGTTACGTGCTCTTCCAGAAGTGGGAGCGGATTGCTGTAGATACAAACGTGTCAATCAGACAGGTATACCGGGATCACGGCGATGCCCTTCAGGCGTTCGCTAAATTATGGCATTGAATGTCACTATCTAACAGTGCTACTATGCTAGTGGTGCAAAGCGCACCGAACATCATCTCGGATACCTCCGACAAAGCGTAGGGAAACCTGCGCTTTTAATTTTGACCGGAGGGGTATTTGACCGCAGAGGGGTACTTAGAAAATGACGGCACGCAGGGTCAGCAAGGAAAACCCCAGGTATACCAACGGGAACCTGAGACGCAAGCATCGGGCAAGATTCAAAGCGATGAATGCACCATGCGGGATATGTCATGGAAAACTTGGTGAAATTCATTATGACGAGCCCTCCCGTCACGACTACCCGCTGTCCTTTGTCATCGATGAGATCTATCCAGTCAGCAGGTACAAAGAGTTCGGCTATTCATCGAAGGAAGAGGCAGCCAACGACTGGAACAATCTGCAGGCTGCGCACTGGATTTGCAATCAAAGAAAAAGGGCATCCACTCCCCTCGAAATGAATAAAAAAAATTATTTTATTTCGTCGGAGATGGACGGAGCCTGGTAGCCGATCGTTTCCCGGACCGGCAGAGGGTGGGGGAGGGTCCCCGCCCCGGGCCGTGGCGCG
>Ga0326512_10000445_pt1 | contig 36501 bp, 36 predicted proteins | sample 1_2617_0518_D_FD_203652 | JGI IMG/M metagenome (GOLD analysis project Ga0326512, IMG submission 203652) | Bovine rumen microbial communities from UC Davis, California, United States - 1_2617_0518 | ecosystem: Host-associated > Mammals > Digestive system > Stomach > Rumen | place: USA... | reverse complement strand
TCCCTTGTAAATCTAAATCAATTTACATCTATAGATTCTAAATCTTTCCATTTAAAATCATCTGTTATTCATGCATATTGAATATCTTGATCAAAATATTTCTTTACCAATTCAAAGAATCTTTTTTCAGCTTCTTTTCTATCTATATATATTTCATGATATCTATATCATCAATCGTCTCATTCATAAACTTCTACAAGAAACAATTCCATATCACCTAACGCTGTTCATTTTTTTATTCATGAGATTGTATCATCAAGTGTTCTTTGTACTTGATATAACTCTTCTCTCATTTTTTCAATAGGTCTTACTTCTTCATTTATTGTTGCCATTATTATATTATTATAATATAAAATTATTCTTTAGTTGTATTCTTATCATTATCTTCTGAATGTACTTCTCAACATTCATCACATTCTTCTTCTTGTTCTTCTTTTATTATAATTTCATATGTATCTTCTATTTCATCTGCGACTTCACACCAATCAAGATTAGTTCATTTACAAGCATCTTGTACAGTTAATTCAAATTCTTCTCTTGTTTGATATTCATCTCAATCATCAAATTCATCTATGATTTCATCTTTTCTTTCTTCATCATATTCATCTTGAATTTGCCTACCATATTCATCAAGCACTGATATATCTACGATTTCAGCAAGTGCTTCGTCTGATAGGTATTCAACCCATTCTCTTTCAGCTCATGATTCATTTTGAACATAATCTCTTATGTCGTAGTCAATTCATAAATCACTAAAACTGAATCTTGATTCTCTGATTCAGTCATACATTGCTGATCAATATGTGAATGAATGGCCTCTATTTTCTGGCCTTTCCATCCATTGATCAACAAATTCTAAATACCATGATTTGTCTGCCATTTGTATATTATTAAATTATAAAACTTATTAAGCTACTTTTATTTGATAGAATGAATCCATGCTGTTTACTTCTGCACAGTATTCATCAATCCATGCCATAACATCTATTGGTGAACTAAAATCAAAAGAACAATTTATATCAACATCATCTAATGTAACTCGTCTTCATAATCTTTTTTCCCAATATACAACATGCCATTCATATTCTCATCAATCAAATAAAGTTACATACCATAAACTAATTGGTAATTCATTTTCATTTTCTTCATTATAATCATAAAGCACAGCTTGTAATGCTTGTCCATTCTTTTGCCAATCTCATTCTCATCATCATGTCCAATCAAAATCATCATAATATTCTTGGATTTTATTAAAAATTGCTTGAGCATTTTCTATATGCTCATACTCTAAAGTTACTTTACTCATAATAATTATTTGTTATTATCTAAAACATTTATAACTCATTTACCTTTTTTAAGATAAAGTGGTTTGTTTGGATCTAATCATTCAGCATATCAATAACAATATCATAAAGCTTCTTCAAAACTTCATACATCTTCTACTATATCACTATCAATTGCAATACTATATTCTTCATATCATTCTTCATCTTCATCATAAATTATCTGAAATAAATGTCATAAACATAATCACCTTGCTACATAATGTCAATTATCTGGCAATGTTATATTCATTATTAATTTATTTATTTCATGTCATGTAGGTCTATCACATAATCAATCTGATAATCAACGACAATACCATTCAGCTTCTCATATTGATCATAATACTGCAAGCATTTGAGTATCATAATATACTCTGAACCAATGTCTCTTATCAGTATCTATATATCATACTATTTCAAAGCAATGTCAATCTTCAAATCATTGAAGCTCTTGCTCGTAATTATTATATTTTACTGTGTGTAATACTAACATTAGTTTAATTCTAAAGGATAAAAACATATAAATACTCTTGACATATAATCTTCAAGATATTCTTTATTATCAGTTTCTATTCTATCATGATCATCTATACAAAACGATGATCAGTATTCTTCTAATATATAACTATCAATTTCTTGTTTAGTTCTTTTTTCTGCATCTTCTTTTTTCCTATATAGATAATGATCTGTATATCAGTTATCTCTATCTTCGAAGTCTACACATCGAACAATTTCTTTATTTCATTTCATTAGTGTAAATTTAAAGTAGTAAAATATATTTCAACTCAACGATCTCAATCATACATTTCACTATAATCTAAATCCATACTTGCTCATGCATTATTTTGTCTATTGAAATCTTCTTTTGTTAATCAAAAGTTTTCCATATGTTCTTCAACTCTTGAATCAAATTCATTCTTAGCATCTTCTTTGTTTTGATATACTACAGATTGTATCTCTCTGTCTTCTCGACTAATGTCATTTAATAAATATACTTCTTGCATTGTTTTTAATTATCAAATAAAAAGTCTACATGTTTTTTCAAATTAATATAATCAGTAAAGTGATTAGCTCATCATGTATAATCTTTATCATTCTTTGCTGTTCTAATTAAGAATCTTCAGTCTCGATATGGTCTAACATCATCAATACTAAAGTATACATATTTATCATTTCTTTTTATAAATCATCACATATAGAAATGTCACTTATGAAATTTGATTTTATCTCATTTAAACATTTCCTTCATAAGTCTTTTGAACTTAATAGAAAAAATTCTGAATTCTTCTGTTTCATAACATGAAGATTCAAAATACATAGATAATAGTTTTTCCATTATTAATAATATAGATCTAAAAGTGTTTCATCAAATGGTTCATCTTGTTCTTCTACATATATTCATGCGAAATCTCTATCTCATTTTTCAAGCCATTCATATATTATATTAGAAGTTATATGTTCCTCATCTCGGAAATCATAAGCTATATCATATATAGATTCAGCTAAATCTTTTAATGATGTATCATTGTAACCACTATAATATGGTTGTAATACATCATCAACAAGTCTATAATATTTCATTAATATTTATCATTAGTAGATAAAGATAACTCACCATATTCAATATGTTCATTATCTAAATATTTCTTTGCTTCATCTAATATATCTTCTTTAGCTTGATCAAGATCCATGTTATAATATATTCATAAGTTTGAATCATCAAGATATCGTCGGTCTGTAATTTTGTTTCCATTTCATTTTGTTGATACATATTCTTCTTCATACTCTAAGAATATTTCTAATGGTCACCATCAATTTATATATTCATTATATTCTTCAAGATATCTTTTTACTTCTTTTTCTGCTTCTTCTAAACTTACTTCTATCTTTTCTCAACTATCTTTTTTTGTTGACTCATTTCGTTCTTCAAAGTCGTATGAATTATATGCTTTGGGACAAGCAATTATTCAACATTTATTTGATGTATCAAACTGACATTGCATTCAACATCATGCAAGACTAAAACTTACAGCCGAATGATCATAACAATCTACGAACCATCGATAGTAATTATCATCTAATCTTTTAAACTGAGCCTCTGCTGATTCAGTAATATCTTTTCTATCTTCATCATCTAATCAATATTTGAAGTTATCAAGATTATTATAATCATCATATAGATCTCGGTTAAAATCCAAATCATGTTGGAATGTATAATGTCTATGTCTTCTTACATCAAGTTTAACAAAGCGACTTTCCATTTCATTCCATCATTCAAAGTCTCGAACTTCTGCTACTCATCTAACAGGCATTGCTGTTGTACATCAGTCTTTTGTTGAGAAGACTTGAAACTCTTTAGATCTGTATCACATGATTATATATAATTAATAATAAAAATATCCATTATTATATGGACTTCATTTAACTTCTTTAGCTGGTACTATTAATAACTCTGTATCATCATCCATTGATATTGCTATATGAGTTATTAACTCTCATAGATCATATGTCCAATCTCGTTCTTCATCTTCATATACAACTCTTCAATTTACTCTATTCATAATGTGATGTTTAGTTTCTCCATCATCAAACTTGACATATTCAAGTTGTTGTGGTAAAATTGTTTTATGTATTAAAAACATTATGATTTATTATTAATTAAAATTTGGTTGATTCTCTATGAATCTTTTTATTTTTTCTTCACATCATTCAAGTATCATATCAACAATACGGTCTGAAGATATTTCATATGTCCTTTTTATATGTTCTGACAACTCTTCATATGTAAATTTTCTTGACCATACAAGATCAAATACTTCTTCTATTATACTATCCAAGCTCATTGAATTGTGAATAACAAGATAAAATAATTGAAACCAATTCATCAGGATCAGGCATCTCTCATCCCTGATCTGCATAATTCCATATAGCCATTGCTATTTGTTGTGCTATTTCTTTAGTCATTATTGTTTTCATACTTAAATAAAATATCTGTTATATCATCTAATATTTTCATAACAGTTTTTAAATCATTATATAACTCAATAGATATTCATCATGCTATACATAGATAATGTCAATCTTCTTGAGATATTTCTCGATCCATTTTTCATCATTCTCAAGCACTGAACATTGATGTTCAGCTAACACCTATTGCATAGTAAACTGAAGCTTCTATTAATCATAGATTAAATAGATCATATAATCTCATCTCTCATTCTTCAGATACATCTTTAGCAAGGTCTCAACCTTTTAATTCTTCTTGGAATTGTAAGGCTGTTTTAAATATAATTTCATCATTAGTCATGGTAATCTATTATGGTTAAAACTTCATCATCTGGTATACTCTTATACCATTTTATATAATCTCTTCTCCATTTTCTTTTTGCTTTTTCATATGCTATTTTATCATATGTTTTCTCTGTTCAATCATATGTTTTAAGATCTTCACAGAAATCAAATTTCTCTGGCATTTTATGATACTCTCAATTCATATCAATATATGAAAATGTTTCTGGATATTTTTTACACCAACTATTTTTTCAACTTGCGAATCAGCATATATTCTTTTTAGTAGCTGAAGCTCTTCATGTTAATTTACTTCTGTCTATTGCTTTTCATTTTTCACTTTGAAATAATGCTGGGAAGAACATAGGTTTATACGGTTCGTCTTCATTTAGATCTCGTACTCAGATGTATCAATCCCGTCTTCATCAGATATCAAACCAATCACAAATAGTTTGAATGTCTTCTACTGAATTTCATTCAGCATCTTCATACTGATCTTTCTCTTCATTGTAAATCCAATCTTGATTAAACACAAATGGATCCATAACTTCGTATGGATTTCAAGTGACAAGGCATGTGAAGTGCATGGCTATTATAATTTAGAAAATAAAAATTGTTTATCTAAAACATAAACAACTGCATACTCATATGGTAATTCTCAATTACCTAATTTCTCAAGAATGTCTTCTTCTGTATCTATATCATAAGCATATAGTTCTCAAGGCATTCATACTCATATATCATATTTACATTCATCATATTCTATAAGTTGTAATCAGATGTCTGATATATCATCAAGCTCATCTTGTTCTCTTGCTTCAAGTAATCATTGTATAAAGTATCTATAATCATCATATCAATTACAAGTTCAATCTTCTCTACCTATTAAATATAATTGTTTCATGTTTATAATAATTAATAAATTAAAGCATTAGCTCTTTCTATTATCTCATTCATAACAGCTCTTGGATATTTATCTGAGAAGCTATATATTATATGTCATTCTATTGTTTCAGTATAATGGAATTGTCAACTTCAGTATTTAACATCTCTAACTATTGATCAATGTTTTTTTCTTTTGAAGTTTCTATCAAGCATACAACATAAACTTTTCATTGTATCCACTCGTAGAACTTCAGACATTCATAACAATGGCATAATTATAATATTAAGATTGTAAAGCTGCTGCGGTTTCTTCCGCTATCTTTGTTAACTCTAATAATGTATCTACAAACTCTTCAACTGTATCAAATTCATATGGAACATTTCAATCTATGATTATATCATACATATAATTTCATATCTCTAATGTTGTAAATGCCATTATACATCTATCATTTTCTCATCACCATTCATCAATCGTGAATGGTAGGAAATAGTTTTCTCAATTCTCAAGCTTTATTCAGCACTCATCAGTACATGCTATCATTGCTCGCTTTGGTCAATACGGTTCGTATTGATTTATTATATCTCATTCGTATCATTCTTCTTTTAAGAACTTTAATAGTTCTTCTCTAAGATTATCTGGATGTGTTTTCATTCCTATTTCTTTTTAAGATATAAAAACTTTTTTCTATAATCTTCTACGATCTCTGACCATTCTATTATACGGTCTGCTAAATCTTCATCACTTTCTACATCATAAATATCACTTTCAACATAACTATTTAATTCCCAACCTACATCTACTATACATATAACAGCTCTTGCATTCTCATCATAATAATCAAGATAACAAAATGCATCTCATTCTCATGCATCAGATGTAATCTGTTCTAAATAAAAATCTAATCATCAATAGTTATGCATTATAGATGATACTGTTTCCATATGGATAGGTGCATCATAATCTATATTATATTCTTTTATAACTTTGATTAACTTATCTTTATCTATCATCATAAATAAATTTAAGATGTAAAATAATTATCATCAGAAAGATATGCAAAGCATTCTTCTAATGTATCAAATTCTTCCATGAAGAAATCGTATGAACGATTATCAACTGCTACATATTTTTTTCAATCTTTAAAATACCATTGTGTTTTTGGTGTACAATATTTGTTTTTGTCTCGATCATCTAAATATTTTTTTGTTAATTTTTTTGTTAACTCAGGTCGATCAGTAGGATGATATTCCATGATTATATATATTAAGAATTAAAACCTATAGTTTCGGTTATCTGGTAATGTCTTATCATATATTACTCATAAACAATTCATTACATTATTATGTCGATTATCTTCTGATCATGCATATATCTTTCAATCTTTATTAAACTTTCTTGATAATTGATCTACTGTTGAATATCATCATAGGTTTGAATTATTCAATGTTTCAAATATTTTCCATACTCATATATAATTATTATCAAACGACTTTGTCGCTCAGCTATCTGTGTTTCAAACATTACCTATATTACCTTGTGTCTTCAATGCTTTACCTAATGATGTATCTGCTTTGGCAATACATATTCATAATTCAGGATACACACGGTGTGCTCTTGCTGCTACAATAAATGTATCATATAGATCTCAAGCTCAATAATAATTTAATAATTCTTTCATCCTTTCATGTCTTCATGATCATTGTAAAGCTGGGATATCTTGTGCCATTCATTCTGAATTACATCTCCATTTTATATTTCTATATATCTCTCAATCTCAATGAGCACATTTATATAATTGATCAACATTAACTTCTTCTTCTACTGGTCAAATAGAAGCTCATCATGCTACCTGTTCTTCTTGTGGTTCAACCATTTCTGGTGTAACCAATGACAAGAATATTGTCTGTGCTTCTTCATTTAGATCAGTCTGTTCAGCTATCAATACATCTTTCTGACTTTCAAGTTCTACTATCTGTCAATTGATATCTTCAATCTGTAATCAAATATCAGACAAACGATTTGATATTTCATCAAGTCTTTTAAGTTCTTGTTTGTCTTCCTTGTTAATAAACAAAGGCAATACTAATAAAGTTACAACGACTAATCATAAGATAGTCAATAAGATTTTTTTACCTAATTCTTTTGTGATCATGTAGTTAAATTAAAAACTAAAAATCTTCAGCCATAACTGAGATAGCTGTATTCCATACACGGTGTTGCTCTCACTCATCTAATCAATTAGATTGTCGTGAGTCTTTACCATATCAATAGTATAAACAATCACATGCATTCTTGAATGCTACATTTCGTTGCTTCTCTTTCTCTGCAACTTGCTCATCAGTGAGCTCTCAATTCAAGTCTTGCAAATGTAATTCTTTATTCTTGATATCAATGGTACAAACTAAATCTGGTTCAAACTTAATACCTTCTTGTTCAACATACATTTGTGCTGCCGTTGAAGCATTCATTAAATCTTCAAACGATAGATCAATCACTCCAAGTTCTTCAAGCATGTAATCATTTACAGCTGATACAACTTCGTGCATATTCACAAATTCGAAGTTACTCAGATATTCAATCAGTCCTGGATCAAGTTGTTTTGTGTCCATGATAGAATAATAAAAGAATAAAAAACAAAAGGTGTACATCATTACTGATGCGACACCCATTTTCAAGAGAGTCCGCTGTTGGATTCGAACCAACAACCATCGTTGACATGTGTTCCGATAATACTCCGTTGTTTCAGGAGACACTCCAAGCTCTACCACTTGAGCTAAGCGAACATCTTTTCTGGAATAAGGCACCTCAACTTCCAGATCTAAACGGTTATGGATAATCACTCCGCCGTTCGTTTTGGATGTATCCCTTGTTCATTGATTAGATGAACTACTTATACATCCCTCGACCACACTATATAATAACAAACTAACTTCAGGCTGATGAGTATCTCACTCATATGTAGTTACTACATTCTGTTTTTATCTTTTAACCTACTACAAATGGACCACTACCTATTGTAACTAAGCAAGCCTGATGGCTATTGAATGTTGAGAGTAGTCTGTAGACTACTCTCTATATCCAAATACATCGTGTCGTACTTCTAATATGTACTGATCGTTGGTGAAATCATCATCAGATATTTTCATATCCACAAGTGGAAACTGCTTAATAATTTCACTAATAGTTTTAACTATCTCTTCTCTCTTTGCAAGATAAGTATCCTTTGGAAGTAATAATGGATCTTGTCCACGAAGGTAGTCCATAATTAGTATCTTCGATAGGGACACAAATCAACTCTTGACATTTCTGATTTCATCTTCATACTCACTTTCAAATCTATCTCGGTCTGGTTCAATTGGATGATCACCGAGATACTCCATGTAATCTCTTAAGTCTTTAGTATGGTCAAGACAATGTTGAAGATCTCGTTCGGTCTGATCATCACCATAATGAATTGTATCGTATCCAAAGATCCATACATCATCATCAAGGTGATGCTCAGGATTTGAACGAAGGTATGCTTCCTTGATTAATGGTGTCGCTTTACTCAAGTGTTCACCATATGTTAATCAACCATGAACATTAAATCATGGTTCGTCAAGCATAGCTCTATCAACCTTGTCATATGATTTACCATACAAAGATGAAGTGTTTGGTACGGATACATATCCATTGTACATTCAATGTCTATGTAACGATTTGATAAGTGTTGGTTGATCTTCATATTTCTTATCAACCCAATCGTTTGATACAAGAAAAAATGAATATTTCATTTTAGATTTTATGATATAAATAAAACTACATTTTGTTTATAATATGTATTAACAATCTTGCTAACCAATCTCATGGCATCTCACTTAGATACTCAATACATTCTTTAATAAATTGTGGTTTGTCTTTGTTATCTTTTAGAAACAATGCCATTAGATGGATAGTAGTTTCACACATATCTTCATTATCTTCATTGTAAAACTCACAGAGAGTATCATATATATCCAAGAATCTTTGTCATTCTCTTGTCATTAATCTCTCTTCATTATAATAATAAGGTCAAAATGTTTCCATTATAATCATAATAGTTTAACAAGTAAATTAGTAATCAACACCTGTGCAACCTCCTTCGGTGCTTGTATCATGATAGCTTGTGCAAGTCCGACAATCTCTTTCTTATGTTGAAGATTAACTCGTCTGTTCATCAAGCTATCAAGAGTATCTTTAGCATACTCTTCATCATATTCATCTTCAGGAGTATCTAACATATACTTCACGAAGAGTCCTATATCTTGTGTAAGGTATAATCACTCTTCTGAAGTATCTCATTTAGCTGCTGTAACCTTAACATCATCAATGATATTCGGTGTGGAATCAGTCTTTAGTCTGTCCCAAAATACTTCTTCATGTCACATTTTACTAATGATAATCTTTAATAAAAAGTTCTTCTTGTGGTTCCATAATACCGATTACATCTCAAGCATTACACCATTTCTCTTTACTCTCTTGTAATGCTGAGATCACATCTCGGATATCTTTTCACCTGATATATGTTTCAACAATCTCAGGTTCGTTGTTGCTATTCGGTCTGCGAATATATACTGTTCGATCTTTATACATGAGTAATAAAATTACAAGATAAAATTTATACAAGTTCTTCAGCATCTGTATATCATACATTGTGTAACAGATCTTTGAACACACTTCCTAATCAAGAATACTTAAAGTATCTTGCTACACATTCGTGATTAGATTGCTGATAATATTCAAATAGAATAACAGGAGTTCCTGCCTTTGTTCTGTAGCATCTTGTTGAACGAGATGCACAGTTAAACTTAGATGCTAATTGTTCAAGCATCTCTGAATTAACAAGTTTGTTTTTAATCTGCTTCATGACTGTAGTAGGTTAAGAAATAAAGATTAGTCTGAAAAAGAATTTACAGCTTCAATACTTGGCATGCTGTCAAGTATCATATCAATGAACCTCTTCGCTGTAGATAAAGAAGTTTCAGTTGTGACAATTGATTTGTCACTATCCAAGATTAGGATACAATCCTTTCTTTGGAGTAAGAAGTACGATCTGTAGTTTACCATGGTTAATATAATAAGAAGATAAAAACTTATTTATTACGAATTGACACTGCATATATCGCAAGTGCTACTCATATCACAAAGGATGCAATAGATACATAAGCAAATATATATACAAAGATACATATAAATCCTGCGATAAGTGCTGCTGTTAAAAACAATACTGATAAGTATCATACTGTTTCACTATCAAATGCTGGCGGTGTTTGCAATGAGTCAATCTCTTGTTGCAACTTTAATACTTTATTGTCAAGATATATATATTCATCTTCATCTACAAGTGGATTATTGCGAGCATCCACATACTCTTGTTGTAATTTCTTTAGTTCTTTTAGTCTCATTGGTCTGAATATTTACGAGATAAAATTGTAGTTATCCAAGGCAATACTCGGAATGTCTTTTCAGTAATCTCTATTGAACAGAGATCGTCTGAGTCTGCTAATCCTTCATTAAGTAAGTAAGGATTTAAGTCAAGCTTATCTACTATATAATGGTCTGAGTAGATAATACTATAAGGTATTCTAATTGTAATCATAATAATAAAATTACAAGATAAAATTATAATCATTCTAATATATCATATGATAACTTTCATTCACTTCTAAGTGTGTCTTGTATATCATATAGTTCATCAAGTTCATCTATAAATCTTTTGAAGAATATCTCATCATTCATATCATAATATTCCTCATCATATAATACATATTTTTTTTCATTTGCTTTATCTAAGTATCTCATATAGATTACATAGTCTCAATCTTGATGTATCCATACTCATAATCAATCAACTTCAATGTGATAGATTGGTCCGTCTGGATCTACTATCCATTTTCATTTGTCAAGTTCATCTTTAAACTTGTAGAAAGTTACATCTGGTACAATGTCCAAGATGTCTTTTCATTTTAAGGTAATGGTTTGCATGTGTATATTTGGTTAATTATAAAACATAATTAAAATTACATAGGAAAATTTTTATCTATGTAATCATATATTTCTTGTCGTCCTTTTTCTCATTGACAAGTTGAACGGAATAATTCATCTGTGAATTCTCAGGTGTTAAGCAGATAAGTTCATCAATACATTCGACTATCTCGTACATAAAATACACGATTGTTTCTGTAGATTTTCATGGTTGTTTAGTTCGTTATAAATATAAATATAATTATATATGCATTTTTCAGTTCACTATAAAATTATTTATAAGTTAAAAATTATATATAAAATACAATTATTAACTCGTTAGAAATATAAATATAATTATAGTGAACTATTTTAATTATATAGTGGAGAAAGAAAATGCCATTTTTGGGGGGTTAAAATTTAAAAATTCTAAATTTTCTAAACCACACATATACTTTTAAAATAGTTCAGTATAAAAAAAATTATAAGTTTTGCCACTTCTCAACTGGTAAGTTAAGGGGAAAACATATATATAAATAAAATTATAGTGAACTATGTAAACATTCGCTGGCCGTTTTCGGTCTGTGATGAACCGTTTTGTGGTTCATTGGATGAAGGTGTGAGTGGTACGAAGGGTGGGCTGGGTGGGTAAATAAAAAAGAGAAGGCTTATTCAGCCTTCTTAAAACAGATCCATTCTCGTGAGAATTTCTCTGGGTTGTAAATGATCTCAGTGGATAAACCAAAATCAAGAACACAACCTGTAGTGTAAGCAACAGATCGGACACTATCTTTTCTTGCTTGCTTAGCTTTGTCAAGCCAAACATAGACTTGCTTTTCTGATAATGTAACTTGATAAGGCTGTTCAATCTCGTCTTGTAATTCCTTCTTGATCTCCTTTTCAATTTGATTTTTTTGAAGAGTGAGATCCTCAAGCTGGAATAAATCAGAAACAACTGAAAGCTCACTGTTGATAGCTTCAAGGTTGTTGTGTAATTCAGCTAACTTGATCTCATCTTTCTCACGGAAAGTTGTGAATGTAATTACTCATAATTCATTGATGTAAAAATTTCAGTTAGCACATTCAAACAATACAGTTTTTTTAGGTAATCTGTGAATACCGAATTTCGTGATGTCCATTTTTGATAGGATAATAGAATAAAAATGCTATATTAAAAATAGCAAATCTATTTTTATCAACCGTATAAACGAGTGAGTCAAGAGAAAGTGGAGTTAAGTGTTGGCACTTTCTCTTTACTCACGAAGTGCGGTTGATATAATTAGGAAAGTATATTGATAAAACATGGTTAAGTATTCAATCGTGACGAAGCAATCCAAGATCAACTACTTTAATTCGTAGACTGTATTCCCTCGTGAGTAGTATGTAGTCCGTAGTTTGGTATGAGTTCGTGTGTGGTATGATGGGAAGAGGGGCTGGGGTCAGGGGCAATGCACGGTATGTGGGTTCTTGGGGTGGGGTTGGGGAAAGGGCCGCCGAAGGCGGCCGCAAAATTTTTGTAAAAAAAAAGAAAGGCTTTCGCCTTTCTCCTAATCTGTTTCTCGTGTTCGTGGATATTTGAATTCTTTTCAACTATAACTTGTAGCCTCTGCTGTTGTCAATTTGTCTAACATTTCATCAGATAAAAACTTTGTCAAGTTGTCGTTGTCTGTATCGTTTCAAAATTTTAGTCAAGTGTTTGCTAAACAACTCCATATATTCTCTGGGTTTTTAGCATTCTGTAAACAGTTAATAAAATCTGCTACTTGGCTATTCTCTAACATTACGAATTGCTTTCCCCGTCTTGTTGTTTTCTTGTTGTATTCAATTTTGTTTTCATACTTAGCAATTGTATTGTCTAACATTTCAGCCTCAAATAAATCGTCTGCTTTTTCTCTTTGCTTTTTTAATTGTTCTACAATTTCCAAATAGGTCATAGTTTTGTTTTCGTCTTCCTCTTTTTGATATTCAAAAAACACTTTTCAAAATTCATTGATGAATACTTTTCAAGTGCTACACTCGTATATACAAGTGTTTTCAATAGGTTTAGCGGGTTTGCTAAATTGTTTTAGGTTAATGTGTGTCATTTGTGAAATAGGTTAAAGAATAAAAGTGTCTTTCACTGACATAATTATTATAATCATTTGCTAATAAAAAGCAAATTTTTCAAGACTTTTTTAATAACTTTGGATTGACAAATTTATAATTTGTGATATAATATAGGTTATAGAAATAGTAGTTCTCACCTGGGATTTCTAAGCATTGAGTAATAGTAGTTCTTACCTGGTGTTTCTCAGTGTTGAGAGATAGTAGTTCTTACCTACTGTTTCTCTATGCTTAGAAATCACAGTTCTCACCTATAGTTTCTCCAGACATACATACATAGGGGGGACATAATTTTATCTACCATATATATTTCCCCTTAACTTTCCCTTTTATCAAAGGGGAAATATATATGGTAGATAGATAGAAGTAGTCCCCCCTATGTATGGATGGATGGAGAAACTAGCCCCCCACCTCAACCAGCAACCACATTTTCCGCTCCTTAACTGGCCTTTCCCTTCTCCAACATTTCGGCTTGTAATTTCCAATTACATTCTTATCCTAATCTCAGGGGGTGGTTTTTTTCCCTTCAATGGGTTTTGTTTCCCACCTCCTTTGTAATTTTTATCCATAACCAATATTACTATGGCATGTAAAAGAAAGTGTTGATGAGGATGAAGAAGAAAATAATTTATCTTGTAAATTTATAATAATGAAGGACACGTCACGTACAGCGGCCCTAGATTACCTGCTTGCTATTGGTAATCTTATTGCTCTCGCCGATCACAAAGAAGAGCAGATTATGAATTTGGAAGAAGAATATGAAGCAGTAGCCACTCTAGGACTAACAGAACCAGAAGCTGATCAGATGAGGCACAACATCGCAAATGAAATCGTTGAGACTAAAGCCTCACGTCGCCAGCTCTATGATCTACGTAGAGAGCTACAGCGTAACTTTTTCCAGCGTTATGAAATAGATATGGACTATTGGTGTCAGTATAAACACTTCGCCGTTGCGCTTACTGCAGCTGAAGAGTGTAGGAATGCTGATGATACATATTATAATGAGGTTCTTGTAACTAAACTTCGCAAGGCAACATATCAATTCTTAGGTACTGCGATGTGAGTTTGACCAGCTAACTGTTGAAGATGTCTGGCTGACATGTTAGATGAGAAACCTATTCCAACAGATCCAAACGTCAATCCAGAACCTACATCTCCATTTACAAGCGATAACTGATAATGCTCTGATACCTAACTCGTGATTATAACAAAGGGTTAGTATACGACGGGACTAACCTAAACGATGTCCTGGACGGACAGGACGCATTAAAATTTAAGAGGGAAAATCCAGACTTCCAGACTTTCACTATACCAAATTTGTATGGAAAGCCATATCATTTCAGCTTTCCTGCTTACAAACTGACACGTGATGATGTAACTTCTCCTAATTCTGGATGGAAGGACATCACATATTCATGGTATGAGAAGGTGATTGAGCTGTCTAATCTCTGATATATAAACGATTACACTCTGTGAGCGCACAAAGCGCTTACAGATTATTTTGATATATATGTCAAGGTTCAGACATGAGGTGAAGAACTTTATACTTTATTACAAAAAGAACATGTCCAAATCCAAGAAGAACTTGAATCAGACGATCCTGACGTTGTCAGTTCGGCAATCAAAAAAGCCAACGACATCAAGCATCGTCAAAATGGCGTTGAGGGTGAGATGATTTTGCTCAAAGAGTCAATCATGGGTTATGAGCAAGCTGATCCAATTATATTCAAACCTAAAAAGAACTCTCCAGAAAAGGTTATCAAAATTTGACAAAACTACCATTTCGAGTTCCCACAATACAACAACTTCGAAGCAAATGTTCTCAACAACTACACAGCAGCCCTCAGATATCAAATGCTGAACAGGGCACTTGAAGAATGGAATTCCAATCCAAGATACAAATTGAACCAACGTTCTAATCTCCTCCAACGATGGCAGATGGACGCGCTTAAAAGGATGGCGAGAAGAACGGTTATCCTCGCTTCCAGAAGGTCCTGAAAAACAATCATTGTTGCGCTCGAGATCCTGAAAGAAATGCTAGCACATAACTATAAAGCAGCTACCAGACCACGTTCTGTAATTTTCATTTCTAAAGACTTCGACGCAGTTGGACAGGTGATGGATTATATTACATCACTGATCAATGAGTTCGATTGGATGAAGTCAATGTTTAATTACAATTCTACTGATCATATATTCTCATTCGATACATTAGATGAGAACTGAAAAAGAAAAACATTAGCACAATGTAAATTCTATTCAGCTTTATGAAAAATGCCAGCCGTAGGTGATGCAGCGGATGCTGTATTCTTCGATGAGGCGATGCTGTATCCAAAATCTATATTCGATAAGATATATCCTATCGTGATGAACGAATGAGCGAGAATGCTGATCGTATCTACATTCTATTCGCCTTCAGATGACTGAGATCGTATATATGAATGGCCAATTAGATTATGTAATGAATATGAAAAAGAAAGCTCAAAAATCATTGACATTGATAAACATATTCTTACACTACGGAAAGAGAAGGAACGCACATGAATTATACCTGATGAATGTGCAGGTTTAAGGTACACAATCGACGATGTTGAAGTGATTATCAATAAAGATCAAGTTAAGGCTTCTCTACAAGATGATCCTGATAGATATATGCGTGAGCTTTATTGTAGAGCCACTGAGGCAAACTCGGTTCTGAACTATAAACCTTACATAGCACAAGTACGTTATTCAGACAATCCTTATCCACATTATGAATCAGGTCCTTTATGACCTGAGGCTACAATCTTGAAGCCTAAGTTCAAACGTATCGTTACAGCTTATGATCCAGCACAAACATCAGATATCTCTGCCTTTCTGGCATGTGGATATGATGAATCTAGAAATAAGGTTTGTGTAATTAAAGAATGGTGACTTAACTTTAAAGATAAATCTTCATTCATTCCACAGGCTGATTCAATCAAGGCTGCACTTAAGCATCTTGATATGTTCAATTGTCCTATATTAAAGACAATGGACTCAACACATTCGGCTGTTGTAGATGTAATGTGGAGTCAAAGAGTGTTCTTCCAATATCTATACTTCTGGACATGATGAGATAATGTTCGTAAATGAGCTAGACCTTCTGAAGAACGTATCCCTAAGAAGTTGATGGTTGAAGCGGCACAAACGATGTTCGATAATGGATTGGTTGAAATCCGAGATCAGGATTGTAAACAACTTATCGAACAGCTATCTAACTTTGTAGAGTTCAAAAACGAATACACAAACACATCTAAATTTAAATGAGCAAGAGGACATGATGACTTTGTAGATTGTTTGTTAATGTGCCTATGGACATTTCGATCTCATTTAGGATTATCGCATAACAAATTCCAAGTAGATTCGTTTACTGAATATGCTATGCAACAACAGGAAGATAATGATCCACATCATTTATTATCTGATCCTGATAATCAACCAAAGATGAGATATGAAACTGTGTCAAATGCGTTCTGGTATTAATTTATATTAACACAATTGCTATATGTCTTGGATTTGAGATTTCATTAAAGGGTTTGGTAGATCAGCCAAACAAGCAACTACTGGTAAATCATGAACTACAGAGGCTCCTGATCAAGAAGATATAAAGTGATATTGACAATTAGAAAGCTGAGAGTTGGTATGAGTTGTCGAAGATGATAGAAGCCGATGGGAAAAGGCATGAGATACTATATGAAATGCTGCTGGTATTACTTGGTGATTTATCTCAAATGCTTGGGATAATTCTAATCTTGCTCCAGTGAGTTGGCTTTGATGATGAGATAAACAGCATGTTGATGATCAATTATTGTGATTACAATATGAATGAAAAGATGTTACTCTCTGAGAAAGAGATAACTACATGAATATGTTATCTCAATATCAATATCTATCCAATTTGGAAAATCCTACAATAGATCAGGCTGTAGCAAAACAGAAAATAGATAATGAGTTACAAAAATATACAGTCGCAGATTATGATGACGATAATGAATGGGATTGGGAAAATACTTGGCTTGGTAAATTACTACCAGATAGTTGGAGAAATGAAGCCGCCAAGAATCATAGTAAAAGAAAAAAAGTAGATACTCAGCAGATTATAGATACAATAGCTGACAATCAAAAGATATGGAATTACTTTGAAGCCAGTTCTCCAGAACAGCTGGCGGCACCTGAAGAAGAAATGAAGTTGAGATTCTTCAGAGAAGATGAATTCCAAAAGGAAATGAAGCAAGAAGAAGTTGATAATATAATTAAGAACAAAATAAACGATGTAACTCAAAAAGCACTTGAAGATCCTAACTTTAAAATAACAGGTAGAGAAAATGAGATTATAAATGAAGATACAATACAGTGACTTTTTGAGAATGCTATGTGAGTTGATGGTATTAGTACAGTTATGGAATCTTATAAAAACTTATATAAGAAACTAGACGATACACATACTCCTGTATTAAAACAACTCGTTCAAGATAAGATTGAGGGGATGATTGATATGTTATATTATCAATTCTCTCAAGATGACAAAACAAGTAAAGATGCTTTCTTTGAATATACAAAAGAACATTGAGTTCCTTTGAATCTAGACTTGTCAGAAAAATATGATCAGATGAATGATTATGAGCAATGACTTGTTGATTCTATAAACTCTATATTCTGAATTATACCAGTAGGACATAAGGACTACTGACTTTTCTCAGTTAATGACTGAGCGGATAAGGCTGATGCATTATCAAGAATGATTAATGTATCAAAATCTAATTATGCATGAAGAGCTGCAAACTTATTAATGCTTACTTCAACACAAGTTACTTGACTTTGGCAAGTGCTTGTAGATTGATTAATATGATCAGTTGATGCCGCACAAGAATATATTAGGAATTGAGATCTAACATATGATGATTACAAATCGTATCTATATTGATATCAGACTCCAGATGTATTTACTGTAAAAGAAAAGTTTCAGGAATATGCTATGCCAGAAAGCTGACCTCAGAAATATTGAACACTTATATATGAGTCACTTTGATTAGTAGATGATCTTACATCTATATTTGCACCTTTAAAAATGTCCTTGCCAGTAAAGGCTGCAACGGCAGATAAGGTTGTTGCTGTAATTCCTAAAATAGAGAAATGAGTAAATGCTACAACAAATGCTGTTACTAAATGAGCTAAGGTTGCGGCCAAAACAGAAAAAGTCGCTACGAAAACTGCAAAGGTTGAAACTGCTACTGAAGAAATAGTAACAAAAGTACAGAAAGCAACCTGACAATATGATAAAACATCTTTTATACAAAAGACTAAAGATGCTGCAAATAGGTTAATACAAAGATATAAAGACTGAAGGGCGGCAAAGCAAACTCTAAATAATGCTGTTAAATCTGCATGAGATCAGGTTATATTATGAACTAAGAATAGTTCATCTCTATTATGAGAGAATGTTGCCAGATGGGTTGCTGAAGAAACGTTCCAATCTTTATGGTTTCAGTGAATGACATCTTATGACTATGAAGATACTGATCTTGTATTCGATATTGCATGAGCAATGTTTTCTTGATTCATGAGAACTAGAGAATTCATGAATAAAACTTGAATGATGAAATATCAAGCATTAAATAAGAATAAGATTTGGTGAGTATGGTATCTTAGAGAAGCTGCTAAGATGTGAGATGATGAGGTATTGAAAACAATGTGAATATCAAAATCTGAGTTTAATCAAATGAGTAAACATCTAACAGATGCAGACATAGAAGAATTATGAGCATGAGTTAGTCAGGTTTTGTGATGATTAATAGAAACATGAGAAAAGGTAAATCAAAGTGCTTTTAGTTCTAAGATACAAAAGCTGTCTTCAACTTCTAGACAGGCTGTTAATAATAATTTAAGATCATTAATAGACTGAGCTAATGATGATTTGATTAGAAAACTTAGATATAGTACAAATCCAAAGTATAGCTCTATGGTTAAAGAAGTTAAGAAAGTAGATCCTAACACTTGAAAGAAAGTTAAAGTCCGAGAATATAATAGACCAGAATCGATGACGGATAAACAATGGTATAAGAAGTTAGATAATGTAAGAAAAAAGGCTTATTCTCCAGGTGGATTGGATGGTAAAACTTCTTATGCGTCTCAGATAAATAATATAAAGCAATACGTAAAAAAGAATTTGCCAGCACTCGCAAAGAACTCAAGATATGTAGAAAATGTAAATTGAGTATATAGATTTAAGAAGCGAGTTACTCAGGCTCAAAAGGAGAGATTATATAGAAAGGTTGTTGTTGATAGATTGAGATGAGCTGGTATAGAGCTTAGATCAGAGAATAAAATATTCTTGAATGAATATAAAGTAAGATCTCAAAGAAATAAAGTATTCCAAAGTCTATATAATGCAGGTATATGGGATGAGTTGGAAAATCCTTTATGACGTATGTGACAAAGATTAGCAATCTATGTAAATGATTATCTAACGAAAAAGATATTCTGAAAAGATGCTTTAGTAAAATGATTAAACGGATTCTGAGCTTCTGTATGACAGGCTTTTGAATGGTGGCTAAAAGAATATAAACATATTTGAGATTATCATGACTTAACTCTAAAAGAGATTCGTCAGATGATTATATTATTCTGAAAGACTTTCGATGAAAAGATATCGAAAGAGTTTATGGTAAAGGCTAAAATATTCAATGAAAAATGATTCATGAAGAATAGCAAAGAGATGCTTATAAATATGCCATATGAAAAAGCAATAGAGATCAATCCAGATCTTGCTTATATGTGAGTAGTTATGTTCAATAAAATAATATCTAGTACTGATGATGCTATATCAGAATTAGAAAAAGAACTAAAGCTTAGATCATATAAATGGGATCCAAAGAATAGTTGAAGGGTTGAGAATGAGTTTTATTGAATTGCTAAGAAGGCATCTACATGAAAGTGATTAGATTGAACTAAGGTGTTTAATGATCACTATGAAGAGAAAAAACTTATGTGAAAAAAATGAAAACTATATCTTAAGCTTAATAAAGATGGCAGAGATAAAGTTATTCAATGAGTTAATGATTGAAATATATTTGATAGGAAAGTTAATCCTAATTGAAAATGAGTAATAGAAATAGAATACGAAAATCCATGAATGAATGTATTAAAGGAAGGTAGAAAAGAATATAATACAATTTCAGTATATACTTTATGGACAAATAATCCTAAAGAATGACGTAAGCTTATATGATATCTAAGGACATTTTCAGATCCTATAATGAAGGAATGAAAAGATGCTTCTAAAGCTTGGTGAGATACAAGGTATATGAATATAGAATTCATAGACGATACATATAAGAATATGGATTTTGAAAGTTCTGATTTCTCATTATATAGAGATTCAACTGAGGAACCGCTAATAAAAGAATTCGATATGTCTAGAGATTTTGACTCTACAGATATAGCTGTTGCAGATTCTACATTTGATCCATCACAAGTATCTACTAATAAAAAGCAGACACCATTAAAGACTTGGAATGATGTTGTTTTACATGTAATTAAGAATGGTGATTGATCTGTAGAATCTTGGGAAGAGTTCTCTAAAATATTACCATGAAGAACTGATAGAGTTCCATACGAGTTCTATAACTATGTAATGGAATTACCAGAAAATATAGAGTTCTCTAAGCATAAGATAAATTTATTATTAAGCATGATGTATAATGATAATGTGACTCAAACAGTCAATTGAGTGAAGATTAACATGAATACACGCCATCAATTTAAAACTAACGATGTAACTATAAGATATAGACAAAAAACGAAGAATAAGAAATGAAGCTATATAACAGATGAAAAAGAATATACGATAAAATCTGATTGACGTATCACTATATGAAACAGATCATCGTGAGTTGTTGTAATTCAAAAAGATGCAAGGAGTGCACCAGAAGTATTTATATATTCAAAAAGAGATTGAACATTAACAGATATATATGATTTGTATAGGCTAGATGATGAAGCATTACAATATCCAGCTTGAGAGTTTATGTTCAATTGAAGAGATTTGAATGCATACATAAGGAATTGAAAAAACAAAGAACGTGTTATTTGATCAATGGAGTTTGTATCAAACATTAGTTCTAAAGAACGTGCTATTGATATAGATGCTATGGTCAAGGTAGCGAAAGATGATGTTGATGATACTATGAGATTGTGAAATATAGAAAAGAAGGTAAAAGTAAGCTCTGCTAATCCAGATCTGTATGATGAAATGTATAGAAGGATATATTGAAAAGATATGCCTATGAGATTAAAGTCGTCTTTCCGTAGTATGAAATGAATGACACCAGAAAGATTCTTTAATAATGTTATATCAAATTTTGAACATTCTAGATTCTGAAGATTCTTCTTGATAGATAAAGCTCAGAAACGAGAGAATGTAGCTGACCAATTAAAAAGGATAAATAGAATAGTAAATGAATTGGAAGAGTTCTCTAAGAGACTTGATACATGATTAACAGATGCTCAGCTTGTAGAAATCTTTAAAGATTATACAGAGAGAATTGCTCAGTGATCATTCAAGTTAACTGATGAAGAAATAGAAATCAGGAAAATGATGTATCCTCATCAAAGTAATAATATCAATCTTGATAAGTTTGTTAGAATATCTTGATATAGAAGATACTGAAAGATACCTTCAGAGATGAAGACTAAGCCATATCAAATGCTTAGAGATAGAAGGGATAGGATATTAGCGCATAGATTATGAGCTAAAGAAATATCAATGTTTGATGATGATGTTAAAGATTTGCTAATAGAAAGACATTTCTGACAATGATGATTCTATAAAACAGATGCTGAATTAGAGAAAGATATATTAGACCATCCAGATGATTATAGATCTATATTACAAGCATATTGAAAAAAAGTACAGGAATATGACGAAAGAGTAAAATTGGTTTGAGAATTGGATTCTGAAATAGAGAAACTAAATAAAGAGATAGAAGAATTAGAAAGTAAAATTCCAGCTATAAGAAAAAGAAAAGTGTCAGCAATAGCAAAAGAAAAAAGAGAATTCACTTGGGATGTATTACATTGAGTATTACAAGATGAATTGATCCGTGCAAGAGAAGAGTTAGTTGGCCTTATAGATAGATTTGAAATAGAAAGAACTGAAGAATTAAATAATCAAATACAAGCACTTAGGGAAAAAATAAAAGAATTAGAGGAATGAGATTATTTATATAACGAAGTAAAAAATTATCGTAGTCAAGTTTGAGATATAAAATCTATAACAAAGGAGCAATGGGATGATATAATCGATAGGAATATAACATGAAAAAAACGTTGATATAAACCTCATAAAATGTGAGCTAGAGAAATCAACAGAAGGATTATGCAGATAAATGATAAATTACCAAATGCGAGAATACTTAATTATGATCCAGATACGAAAACTATAAATACAACTTGAATGACAGATCAAGAAATAAAATTTGTAGAGGATCATATTAGAACTGCTACTGCTGCATTACAAAGTTGAAACGTTACGGCAGCACATATAAGGAATATATCTGCAATAGTTATAAATCCTAAGATGCTTCAAGAGGCTGATATATGACATGAATGGTTCCATGAAGCAATAGCCTTAGTATGAGATGAGTGATTTAATTGAAGAGTTAAAAGAGTATTTGATCAGGTTCGAGATAAGTTTCAAAAGGAGATTGAAAAGAATGCTGAGAATTTATGATATGATAAAATGTATTTAGATTGAACCATAACTCAAAGTAAATATAAAAAGATAATAATTGAGGAATGGTTAGCTGAAAGATTCGCTGAGTTTATTAACTGAAAATACTATGAAGAATTTGATAAAGCTTCTAATAGTTTCATTAAAGAATTCTTTATAGAGCTATGGAATAGGATTAAGTTAATGTTCTCTGAAACTGAAGTTGTAGAATTATTTGATGACATCTATAATTGATTAAAGAATGATGACGAATTAAAAGTTGGATTTAATGCAACAGAAGTAGATTGATGATGAGTATCATATAGATCTATTAGTAGAGATTGATTAAATCATATACGTACAAAAGATTCTAGAAAGCAAGGAATGTGATTTGGTTTCTGAGATATATTATGATTTGATGTAAATGAAAACGAATTAGCAAAAGCTAATATGGCTGATCTCAATAAAGCATTCTTAAATAAATGATGAGCTAAAGATGTATTAGTCGCAATATCACATGACTTTACTGCAAGATGAAACTATCTATGAGCGGCAAGAACTAATATAACTTTACCAGATTGAAGAGTTGTAAAAACAAGTTATCTTGATATATTCGAATCAATAACAGACGAAGCCAGAAGTGTAGAAATAGATGATGCTTTAGATAAGATATATTGATGACCTACATCTAAAGTAGAAGCCTGGCTAGATACTGCTATACGTAAATTACAATGATGATCTGATTATGAATATTTAAAATGGGACTTGTTTAATGAAGATGAATCAGTTACTGATGTACAAAAGTTTGATGAGTTCCCAATAACTGCCGAATTATCAAAAGATGCTGAATGATATCATTTCACGTTAAAAGTTAATAATATAGAAGTACATAGAGTTAATGCTTCATATGCTGAAGAACCAGTATTGAAGGATAAGATATGATTATATCTATCATGAGAAAGATGAGAAAAATGAAAAAAAGAAGTGTCAAGAATATTGGAATCTAATTTGGCTAATAGATCATGACTAACATTGCCTAGAGAAAAAGACTTAGCACAAGCCTTGAGAACTAGAAATGTAGAGATAAAAGTTGCATGATGAACAGAGGTTGTAGATATGGAGACTGCTATAAAAGCATTATGAGATGCTTTATGGAACTCTATAAATGAGAACTATTCAATGATAGTAGCAAAAGAATTCCAAGACCGAAGTCCATTAATTATATGATTATCTCAGGAATTATATCGTATATATTTGTATGACAGACTTATACCACATCTATGAAAATCAGGATTAAAGAATAATATATTTGAAGATTTGTATAAAAAGAAAGAGGAACGTACTGAGTATATATTAGGAATGTTTCATACATATATGAAAAACAAAGCATCAAAATGATTATTGAATTGGTCGATTTGATATGATGGATCTAGACCTGTAATACAATTCTCATTCTGAAATAATCCATGAACTATGCGTAAAATATGATGGCATTTAAAATCTGAAAAGACATGAGTTGATATGCTTGAGTCACTAAGATCTAAAGGTATATTGACTGATGCTGAGTTTAATCAATTATACGACACAACAACTCAAAGATTTAAGAATACCAATAAGCTTGATTCAAGATGATGGAATGTATCGCCTTTATCTCTAGATTATAAACAGTTCTCAAAATATTATTGAAAATGATTTGTATGAGAAAACTTTAAACAAAACTATAGACAATGGTATAATAATACAAGTGATGATACTTTACAAATAAGATTCAGTAGTAATAGAGAAAAAGAAATACCAGTAATAAACGAAGATTGAACTCCATGAGTTTATAAACAGCAAATAGAACAAGTAGATCTAAATGATTATATGGATTGAGCAATGATACCTGATTGGTATAATAAAGATGATTATTATGTATATTTGTTCTGAGATGAAAAGATTCCTGTAATTATGAATAAGAATGATCCATGATTTATGGTTACTAAATGAATAAAAAGAAATGCTGTGGCTAAATTACTAAAGAGATGACGATGAATTTGATCATCATCAGCTATATCAAAAGAATGATTCTGGGATTGGTGAGATGTAACTTTAATTTGAAAAAAGATAGTGCCAAGTTTTAAGACTGAATTATATTGATGAGCTACTATTTGATTATGAGATTTCTGGTCACCAATGCGAGAACATCTTGTAAATGCTTGATTCTTGAGAAAAGTAGAAGATATAAAAAACGAATATTGAAGTTTTGATAGAACTCGAGAGATGTTAAATTATGAAGATTTATCTCGAATGAAAGATAATCCAAAAGTAAAGAACATGTTCTCTGATATTGATATTAGTTTGGCAGATAAGGACAATCGAAATAATATGGTAGATTTCTTGCAAACTAATATTGATAGTATTAGGAATACATGAACTGTACCTCCAGAAGTATTTATTGATGATATGTGACGATGAGTGTTCTTTTGGGATTTATTAAGAGAGTGATGATGAGATATAAGAACATGATTATCAGATGATGTATTCTCTAACGCTCAACAATATTCATGGTCGTTGCCAGAATCATTTGAAGAAAGTCTAATAGATTTATTCCATGAGAATCCTGAAATTTTAGATTGAATATATCATGATTTATATTGATGAAAGATATCTGCGACACCTTCTACTAAAAGCACTATAAGGCCATCACATATATCTGATAGAGTTATAAATTTATTGAATGATCAGACTCATAGAAGGTTACAAGAATTCTATGATGCAAATATACCATATGCTAATAGATTCTTTGAGTATATGGATTCAGCTAGAGAATTTACAGATCCATCTATTCGTATAGGTAGTAGGTTAAATCAAGAATGATTCTTATCTTTAGACTTCTCTCGTAATTGATTCATATCATGGTTAAGGAAAATGTATCCAGATGAAACATATGAATTAAATAATAAAGATATAGAAACTCTATTAAGTTACTATACTATAAAGAAATATAAATGAGACCATAATTATTATGAAATTTATAATCGTGATCTTGATGTATGAGATTATTGGGGAATGGTTGTTAAAGCTGATGATATAGATCATTATAAAGAATTGCTTGAAAGAAATGAATATAAATATGTAGTAGCACCAATAGATGCTTCTAAAGAAGAGTTAGAGAATTTGGCAAGACAAGTTGCCTCTGAAAGAAAATGACTTGTAATTATTCCATGATGAGAATGATGAGCTCCATTAGTAGATATAAATAATATAAACAGAGTTAACTTTAGAAGATCTAAGAATTGGACTACTGATGATGATCTAATAAATAAAAAAGAAAAATTCACTCCTATAACATTCTCAACATATGATTGACATGTAGAAAACATAAAAAGATTAAATGAAATTAACAGAAGAAATTGAATCTCTATTAATAAAGCATCGCCAGATGATATAAAGAAAATGGAATCGTATAGATATGAGATCAAAAAGAAATGAAGAAAGACAAGTGTAGATAATGCGATGCGTAGAGAATATAAAGAAAGATTGAGACAGTTATATAAAGATAGAGATGATTCTGTTAATATGCGTAATAGCTTTGCTGAATCTAATAGACAATTCGAAGAAAGCAAAGTATATGAAGAGATAAGGCATATATGAGATGTTATAAAGAAAAACGAAGAAGCACAAAGATTAATAAAATCATCTAATACAGATCCTGATGTTGTTTCAGCAAAGAGCTCTTGAGAAAATAATTCTATTAAGTATGATAAAAAAGAAGAGAAAAAAGAAGAGAAATTAAAAGAAGGTGCTGAGGATTCTATAGTAAAAGCAAAAGAAGATTTACATACTAACCCATCTAAATATGAGCAGAGCTGATGAAATAAAGCAAAAGATGATTGATGATCTGTTAAAGAAGAACAGCAATCTAACATATGATGAAGCGAAGAAGACGATTGAGTATTATCTTTTCTCAACGACATCTCAGAAGATGATACAGCAAAGTACGCAAAAACAAGAGACGAAATCTTAGATGAAATACGTAGAGATCTTGATAATCCTGAAGAATGAGAAGAAATATATAACACATGGAGAAGATTTATATTGCGTACTAAAGTAAGCAAGGCTGAGACTTATACTGAGTTTAAGAATAGAGTTAAAGATGAAATACAAGATTTCATGAAAAAAGAATATACTATATGAAATGATGAACGAAAATTCCAAAGAAGAATGAAATCCAATATATTGAAACTACAAGAAGAAGAACAGAGAGTATGATATGTAATGTGAAAAAGAGTATATGATTGAAAATATAGAGAACACCAGCAGACTATTGTTGAATGAAAAAGAGATAAATATACAGAGAAAATAATGGAGCATTATAATGTTGATCAATATAGAGCTGATGAAATCTACAGAGAGTTTGAAGCGTCTGCTAATGCTGAATATGCTTATACAAAGAATGAGATAAGTAGATTAGAAGATAAAGAAAATACATATTTAAAAAGAACAAGTAAGAAAATAGATAAAGCAAACGAATGAGATTATTCATGATTTATAGATAATGATAACCTAAGACATAGATATAACAAACGAGAAAATTGGGAACCACAAGAAGAAGATGTTCAATCTGTTGTAAATAGTGTATCTGTTCAAACACAATCATGTCCTGTAAAATTTATTAAGAAATAAATATAATGGCAAACGCAGCGTTAATACTATCTAAATGTATGGCATCAAGTGAAACTTGATTAAACAATGAGTTCTATAATTGAGTAAAAGAATTGCCAGGAGTAGATCCTTGGTATGATTATATCTCATCTTCAAAGGGAAATAATTCCCTTTGAAGGCTTGAGAGGAATCAGTTATATAGAGATGCTTTTCGTTGAGCTGTATTTTGAGCTAAGCCATGAACATGGACTGATATGTTGGACATAGATAAAAAATCATATTATATAGCAAGAGATGAACACTGAAAATTGTTACATGATAAAGATTGAAATGTTCTATATAAATATCACGATACATGAGAATATGTAAATTGGGATAATATATGAACTGCTAAAGAAAGGAAGTTCCGATTCTTTACTAAAACAAAACAAAAAATGATTGCTGCACCTGTTCGATATAATGGTGTAAAATCTACATTATCTTGATATGTTGCTTATATAGAAAAGAACTATCCTAACTTAATGACTAAGACGGCAAAAGGTTGATTCGAATCTTTAAGAAAATGAATAAATAGATTTTTTAATGACATAGAGAATTGACAATGAGATTATGCACGATGGGACACTATCTATAATCTATTCACATCTGAAAGATGAAACCATCGATATATGATGTCAAAGGTTATGCATTGAACTTTTGATAAAATATTATCAGATAAAGAAACTGCTGAAAATCAATTATGATATAACTTTGAAGAAGTATCATTTCGTGAATTTTCTGAAGCTGCTGCAACATATGCTAATATGGCAAGGTGATGAAATATTACAGTTGTAGATGTGCTTTGAAGAAAATATGCTGATAAAATATATTGAGCAAGAGTTAGAAATTTATTCAAAGAAGATCCAGAAACTGGGAAAATGGTTGTTTCTGACGATGTGCAACCTCACGTATTAACAAAAAGTTATTTTATGAAACTTAGCATACCTCAGCAAATACAACAAATTAAAAGTGCCTTATGAGAACAGGCACCTAATATGAGTGCGTTTGTTAATTGGGTTAAAATAAAAATATGGTATAACTCTTGGTGAAATATTTTAAGATGAATTAACTTTATATGAAAGCCTTGGGTGTTCTCATGATTAATGACTGTATGAAAATGATTAACATGATTTATGCCTTTGTTAATATTGAATTCTTGAATGTTCGTTACTGATCTTATTGCAAGACAAAATTATACAAGATTGGATTGAAATCGAAAAGCATTCTTAAAGAAATATAATCTATGAGATTGATTGCCAGAACAGATAGATTGATATTCAGCTTGAATATGACAGACATTCTGAGACTTCGCTAGAAGATGAACTAAGTTTATGATTGAAGCTGCCAATCAGGGATTGTTCAACATATGAGATATGCTTATGCAAAATGCATATAAGATAAGGCAATATCAAATGTTTTTCGAGGCTCAATTCCCATGAATAAAATCATTACAAGAAATAGATACGATATTGTCTAAAATGGATCCAGATAAATTAAATGAAATGCTTGATGCTGCTAGATGATATTCTGAATTTGCTGTAAGAAATGCTACAACAAATTCTCCAGTTACTGCGGCATTAGCAAGAGTACATCCTACGAAGAATCCATTAAATCAACCAATGATGGATACATTCTATACTCTATGGCATTTCTTCTCATGATGGTGATATAATAAAATGTTATGAGCATGGACTATATTTAAACAATGAATATCTAATATATATCGTTGAGAGATATGATCTACATATCTTGATCAGTTATTGAAAAACTGAGTTGATGCTGAAGAAGTACATTGATTAATGGTTCGTAAATATCTAGAGAATGAGGACTTCATATATATGTTACATAAGTTTCATACTGCATTATTAATATGAAAATACCTTGATAGATTAACAGAAGAATGAGCTGATAAAAGAGATGAAACATTATTTGACGATCTTAATGATATGTTATCATATCTTGATATATTCTCTTGAGATATAGCAGCATTAACGGCCAATCCAGAATGAAGAATTGTAAAGAATATGTTAACTGCTCTTATATGAGAGATAGAAAACAATGCTTCACTGTGAACAGCTAGTAAGGCCTCAATAGAAGCTGGTACTAAAGAAGTATTTAGATCTTTATTCCGTAAATTATATTTCCCACAAATAGCAACAGAATATGCTTCATTAATAAATGCTAATTGGGATTCAGAAGAAAAGGACTATCTTTGACGATTAAGTAAAGCTGTATCTGATAATGTAAATGGATATCTGTTCTATCTAAAAGATAAAACAGAGAATTGAGAATATACTTATTACATACCAAAATGACCAAATGCTTATGTAAATTCTATATTGTGAAAATCTCAAAAAAGTATTAACTTTATAAATGAACAAGAGAGATTAAGAGATTTGGCAAATTTAAGTTGAAGCTTACAATTCAATTCTTTATTTGATTCAATACCTTGAAATACATTTCATAACTGGGTTATATATTCTTTTCCTTTCTTAAAGCAGTGGAACATATCACAAATAAAAGATGTTGAGTGATTCATAGATGACCATGATAAATTCAGAAGGACTAAAGAATATCAACAATTAATAGAATGAGAATTGCCTTCTAATCTTAATGATAAAGATTGGGAATATGCATATAACATAATTACATGAAGATTAGCTTGATCAAAAGAAGCTATACATAATGATACATTATGGACTGAATATTCTTTTGAATGAGAGGATTGAAGTAAAGCTTATAATAAAGCAAGGCAAGCTCAGGAAAATCTAATTCATTTGTTGATGGCTAACAAGATATGAAAAGAAGAAATAAATCATTTCTCTCAATTAATAGAAAAGAATGCCACTACAAAATATGATGAAGAAGCTATAAGGACATTAGCATATATGGAAGCGAATACTCCTTGATCATCATTACAAGCGTTAGCATATATGATGAATGCTGAATGGTATAACTATGTATATAAGTCTTGAATATATTACGATAAATCACAAGCTTCTCAGGATTTGTTAAAACAAAGAATGTATGAATGAAAAATAGAAGCTGCTAAAAAATATGCTGATTATATTCCAGATGTAGATAAACAATATACATGGACACAATTCATATTGCATTATGCTAAAATACATGATACAGATATAGCGAAATATATAGAATGGAATTGAGATAACAACTCATGATCTATGAAACTTGTAACTCCATGATCTGAAAGAGATAAAGACTGAAACATTCGTCAGAATAAAATACTTACTCAAAACTTTAAAGCACAGCTTATGGTTGATATCGAATGAGCTAATTGAAATCCAAACGCAAGAAAGCTTATGAACTGATTTGCATTAATATTCGATATGGATAAGTATGAAAATCCTGATTGAACTTTACAATCAAAATATGCAGCATATGCGTTAAATCAAACTGAAACTGTATTAAATCATATTGACTCTCTAGCAATTGACTCTGAATCAAAGCATATGTTAAAACAATGAGCGTTTATGTTTTGAGATAGATTGTTTCCAAATATTATTAATGATGAGAAGCTTATGCAAAGAGATGATGTAAAAACAATAGTCTCTGATTGGACACACTATCGATATAAGGAATTTAAAGAACTAAACGATATAGCAACACAAGCTGCAGAAGAAGAATTACAGAATAACGAATGGAAAAGGTCTTGAGCCAAAAGAAATTATTTTAATTCATGAGCGTCAAAAAGATTCCCTTGATTCGTAAATTGGTATGATTATATGAGAAATAGATCATATAGTGATAATTACTTAAAGTATAGAGTATATAATTGGATACCTAGAACTTACGAACGTAATTATTTATCAAGATCAGAATTCAATGAAGCAAAGTTTTGAATGTGATGATGGACAAAACTACAAAATAAAAAATCTTGATTCTGATGAAAATCTCAAGAAGATACTATATGATTATCATCTAGAAGATGAAAGTCTATACAATTCTATAAACGTGAAGATATAGACAAGCCAGTAGAGTATAGAATACCTTGGAGAAAACGCTGGGTTAGAAAATGATCTTGAGTTAAACCAATTAGTGCTACTACATGGAAACATTTAACTCCTAAACCAAAAAAGAATGGCTAATGAATTTGATCCTTTTGAAGATACTCTAGCTGTTGTTGAGCCAGAGATAATAACACCTAAAGATGATTCTTCTCTTACATTGTATGAGGAGAATCAATCTGAGGATGATATGAAAAAGAAAGCAATGGCTGAGGTTAGAGAACAGTTAGAAGAATCTTGAGTTGATTTAAAATATCTTATAGATTTGATGAAAGATGCTGCTGAGAACGCAACATTAGAAACATTCTCTTGAACTCTTTTAAAGGATCATAAGACATCTGTAGCGGCATTAAAACAGCTGATTGATTTATGGAAGACTGCTCATGGAATGAATAAAAAAGAAGCTACTGAAATTTTATTCAAACCTATATTTGATAAGCCACCAAAATTAAATTAGTATGTTAAAATCGCTTGACTTTTGTATTTATGTAATTATAGTACAGACATGACTGAAGTAAAGAAACTCGAATCGAAAGATTCAAAAGTCGTTATCCCAACGTCGTTACAACAAGTCATAGAAGGTATAAATCTTACAGAGCCTTACCTTGATTTCTATTGAAAGAACTTTGACTTGAGCGCCAAAAAAGAATGAACGGCTTCGTATATCAGAACAGATATATTAAAACTGATCCAGATATTCGAGCAAAGTTTCTTCAAGAATTGGCAGATTTGATGGGAAGACTATACTCTAAGTAGTCTGAGGAGACAGATCTTCTTAGAAGCTAACGACCGCAAGAATGCGGCAAACTCCAAAGTTCCTATTATACGTACTTTTGTTGACCGTTTAAAGAAAGGTATTATCAATGCGAACTTTACATTAAAAGCCAATGCTGTAACTTCTGAGTACAAGAACCAGACTGAAGCTATACAGGCTGCAATAGAATGGTGTTATTCTTCGGCCAAGTGAAGAAAAAAATTAATGGATACTATTCAATGTGCTTTATTGAATGGTAACTGATATATAAAAGCTACATTTAAAACGCCAAAAGAAAAATTGGCTAGTATACAGAATCCTGAATCTAAACAATATATGAAGATAGAAGATACTTATTCTGATATGAAATGGATATCAGAATTTGAATTATTCTATGATCCTACATTACCTTTAGATGAACAGAGATATGTAATTTATCGTTGAATAAAACCAATTAGATCTATTCTAAAAATGATAGAATGAATGGATGAAAAGATTGATATAGAACATTTAAATTACATCATGAAATATCCAAAGCCATTCAGTAGAAAAGATTTCTCTCAGATTAGAATGATTAAATATTGGTGAATAGAAGCTACAAAGAAATGAAATAATTATAATATGGATAACTTATTCAACATTACATTTAATAATGATAAGGCTGAATATGTTGAGATATGGACACCTGATACATTATCTATATGTATTAACTGATGGATAGTAGCAGATACTAAGAATCCATATAGATGAAGAAGTTATTGGCATCCATATTATTCATGTCACTATTCTGAAAATCCATGAGTTAGTATTTGAGAATGAGCTTGAATTATATTAGCTGACATCCAAAAAGCATATGATTGATTATTTAATCTATTGCTTGATCATGCAAGTATGACAGCATCTCCAATGCTTTGGGTACAGGCTGGTAAAGTAATATTCAATAATAAGAATGTTGATCATAATCTTCAATGGAAACCTTGGTGAGTTCTTGAGATGGAAGACAAGTGAAATATGGATTTCATAGTTCCACCAGCTCTTGACCAATGACTCATAACTACACTTCAAGAAATGTTAGAGACGGCAAACTTTGCTATATCTCCAACAAGCTACTCAGATTATAGCAGTCAATCAAGAAGTGCAACAGATTCTCAAGCAAGATTTGATTGATTATCAGATAGTGTAGCATTACTAATTGATTCAGTTAGTAACATGTTGACGCAAATAGCTGATAACTGGTTGTTAGATATGCAAGATAAAATGCCTGAATTATTTGAGTTGCCAGTATATAATTCTAAATGAATGATAGAAAGCTGGAAAAAAATAAACAGGAAAAATCTTGAAGGTAAATATATATTTGAGTGGACATCAGATTCAATAGCTGATGCTAATGACTTAGTTAACAAAGCTCAATTAGATGAGTATCTAACTAATTTAACAAGAGTATGAATGCCATGAGATGGTACAACATATCTTGATATACCACATCTACTTGAATATATAAATTGATTATATAAGTGACCTAATAATATAGTTCGTAGTGAATCAGTTTATTATAATAAAATGCAAGAAGATCAAGAGAAACGTGCTGAGATACAAGCTTGAGTACAGCAAATACAAGCTAATGCCGAAATGGAAATTCAACAGCAACAACAACTTGCACAAGAATGAATGCAAATGGAAGAGGCTGCTGAATGAGATATGCAGGCTGCTCAAGATAGATGAGACATGCAAGCTGCTATACAGCAAATGTTCTGATGATAGTATTTAATTCATAAATAAATAACACGATGGCAAAGACCAAATTAGACCGTGTTCTTGAAATATTAGAACAACAGGTATCACAAACACCACAGGCCTCAGAGGGGATGGCGAATACCAGTGAACCAACTGCTCCAGAGGCCACAACGATCCAAGCCACTGTTTCAGATACAGAAGCACCTGTAGTTGCAACTGCACCTGTTGATACACAAACAGAAGGTGCGTGAGACGTAACTGATCTCAACGTTGATCAGTTGCCAGAGAAAAGCGATAATGCGACTGAAGATCCTAGTCAACAAGAATCTGACTCGTTTGATAAGGACTTCGCTGAATTGGCAGCTTTAGTAGGGTATGATGCTACTGCTAAACCAGAAGCAAAACCTGAAGAAGCTGAGCTGAAACCAGATCCAGTAGACGAACCACTCACTGAAGAGGAGAATCAAAACTACAAAAAGATGTTTGATCAGGAAGTCGAAAGAAGGGTTGCAGCCGAGGGGGAAGCTCGTAACGCCGTTGCAGAAGCTAAGTATCGAAAGACCATGCTTGAAAAGGAGGGCGATAAATATTATTGAACCATAGACAAGCAAAAGGAATTAGAAGCAGAACTGAGGTCGGCAAAAGCTGCTCAAATGCCTGAACAAATCGCTCCGCTATGACAGTCATATCTTCTTTGGGAGGAGACAAAAACACCTACTCATAAATGGAGAGCAATTAAAGATGCTCTTACACTGGTAGAAAATATGACATGAGTATCCGCTGAGGATTACTACTGAGCAATACTTCGTGCGGAAAGTAAAGATATTCCAGAAGTAAATGATAAAGCTTCAATTACAAGTACTGCTCAAAACATGAATGGGCAGAATAAAGCACCATTCATGATGCTTTAGATTATTTTACTTAATATAACATGTTTACTAATACAAGTGGAAACTGTATTGCAAGTTGTAATATAGATACTACTCCATGTCCAAATGGAATACAAGGAGAATACCAAAACTATCCAGCTTATGGACTTGAAGGAGTAAACTTTGAAGGTTATTCATACCTTTCTGAATCTGGAGCTCAAATTCTTTATAAACCAGCAGATGATGGTAAATATTATATTGACGACCAGATACCTCTATTAACTCATGATTGAGAAGCAATTCCTATGTTCAAAGCTTTGCTTGACACTAAGAGTTCTCTTCCTCAATTATTATTCGACCAAACAAGCCTTGAGGCTTTGTATGATCCTGAGAAATCTGGACCATTACCAATGAGTGCTCCTACATTCAAATCAATTAAGAACATTCAAGTTGGTCTTGGAAGAGATGGACAATCATTCGTTTGGGCTGAATTCGCACCAGAAAGACCAATCATGTATCTTTACAAAACTGTTAAAGAAATTAACGCTAACAGCGTAAATGTAAAATACTATCTATGTGATAAAAGATGATTACCTATTGACTTCAATCATCCTAAATATAAAGACTTAGTTGTTATCAACTCAAGACTTAGAATTATGAGACATGATCCTGCTGAAGTTAAATCTGAAGATTGTGGATCATACGGATGCTGTGCAGATCTTATCGTAAGACCTGTAGTAGCAATGGGTGCTGATCAGTTATCAAGACCATCTAACTTCGGAGGTACAGCAATGTATCCATATGTAATTTTCGAAGGAGCTGGAAATGGAACTGACGGAGTTAATAGACCATTATTCACTGCAACAGGTAGATCTTCTGTTGAAGGAGCTGCTATCAGTTACAATGATAACTATGTATGTCTAAATAATCCTGATAAATATGTTGATGGTATTTATCCAGGTGACCAGATTACTTTCGAATATAATTCATTCGATTGGTGTAATCCAGTTCTTGGAGGATATCAGACTCAAGGACATGTAATCAGGAGATCATTCGCTCAGAACATCGGTACAGAACTTTGTTTCGATGATGCTGAACTTAGAATGGGATATC
>Ga0326512_10000444_pt1 | contig 36514 bp, 39 predicted proteins | sample 1_2617_0518_D_FD_203652 | JGI IMG/M metagenome (GOLD analysis project Ga0326512, IMG submission 203652) | Bovine rumen microbial communities from UC Davis, California, United States - 1_2617_0518 | ecosystem: Host-associated > Mammals > Digestive system > Stomach > Rumen | place: USA... | reverse complement strand
CTATGAACGGCAAGGACACAAAGATATGGTCGAAGCCAATTACCATAAAGAAAGGCGAGTGGAAGGCTGATACATATAGGGTAAGAATAAACCCAGACAACACGGTAGGAAATGCTTTCAAAATAGGTGTAAGAAGCAATGACGAAATTCATATTATGTCAATGACAATAGAAAGCAAGAAGACATCAGCCTATAACAACACGCCTAAAGGATGGAGATAACATGAAGAAGAGCGACGTAAAACTTATAGAAGAAAAGCTTGACGACACTACGAATAAGCCGATGCCGAAGCTGGTGAAAAAGACACTGAAAAAAGTCCCTCCAAAGGACAGTTATTCGCTGGTTGAGGACTTCGTAAACACGGCGACAGAGTTTCTGTATGACGGAAAGATAACGTCTGGAACTAAACTCGCAGGGTATGTTGAGAAGCTTTTCAAGCCCCTTAGTATTGAAGAAGACAATAAAGGCGTTGCGATATACAACATCGGCAAGGTTATAGAAATAATAGAATGGTTGCAGTCAAACCTTGACAAGAAGCGAAGCACGGATGCCGAGTTCGTAAGATTCTTGCTATACCGTGTCCTTTTCCCATGGCAGAAAGAGGTATTCAATGACGCAAGCAGGACAATGACAATGCTATGTGGCCGGCGAAGCGGAAAATCTTTCGTTGACGCATGCAAGATGATTGACCACTGCTTAGGCGGACCTGACGTAATAGAAACTCCGAACGGAAAGGTGGTAAAGAACAGGGTAGCATATTATGTAGGTCTCACCACTGAAAAGGCAAAGGAAATTATGTGGCCAGTTCTTACTACTTTGGTCGAAAAAACAAAGTGTCCGGTAAGGAATATTGACAACAGCTCCCTCTGTATATCTTTTACGAACGGAAGTGAAATAAGGCTTACTGGTAATGCCAACACCGCCCAGCAAGAGAAGCTCCGTGGTCTTGACTTTAGTATGGTAATCATCGACGAGATGCAGAGCCAGAAAGGACTTATGTATTTTATTGACACGGTTGTAGGCCCAATTCTTGATGGTAGGAACGGAATCCTTATACTGTCTGGAACAGGACCGCTCACCGCAGGAACGCTCTGGGAGCAGTATATCAATAATCCTGCCATCTCACACTACCATGCGACAATGTCAGACAATCCATCAATTCCGAATTACAAGGAAGCTCTGGAAGACGTACTGACCAAGCACGGATGGGACAAAAACAACATTACTTTCCGCCGTGAATATCTGGGTGAACTGGCATACGATACGACTATACTGGTATATCCAAAAAGGACATATTTTGATAACGAAAAGGGAGCTCTTCCAGAAGGGTTCAAACCAGTGAAATGCTATATCGGATTGGATTATGGATATAGAGATTGCACGGCTTTTGCTCCGGTATTTATTGATGAAAACAACAACATGGTATTGGCCCACGAATTCAAGCAGCAAGGCATGTCCGCATCAGCGAAGGTTGACAAGGCAAAGGAACTTTATGCGTTTATAAAGGACACCTATAAACTTGACGACGTATGGTTTATCCAAGACCATAATGAGCAGGACGTAGGAGCGGATATATTTTCAGAAGGCGTAGAACATGTCGTAAACGCCTATAAAAAGAACGAAGTATACCAGATTGGATTGGTGCGTGATTGCCTTGAATCAGGAAGGCTCGTCATAAAGAAAGACGACTACTTCGACCAGGAGTGTGACAGGCTGGTATGGCAGAGGGACGAGAACACTAATACAGTGATATACAAACTGGACGATAAGGTGTACCATGGTGACATCTCAGATGCCGTGCGATATGCGGTAGGAATGGTTATACCGTGGAATAAAGGAGAACAAGAATAATGGACGATTTTGAGCAGTTTTCAAACTTTGCTGAATCACAGAAGCCTCAAGAAACACCCAAGTTCACCGACATACGTGAATCTTACCAAGGTAATGGTGAATATGATGACTTCTTCAATATGGCAGACAAAAACGACGACAACAAACTTACTCCGACAGAGGCAAAAGCAGTCCCAGAACTTGACACCAAGAAAGAGTTCAAACTGGCTGACGAAAATAAGGATAAGCTCATATCTTTTGACGAATATCTGAACCAGCTCCCGGAAGAAAAGTGGAACGCAATAGACAAGGCACCAAACGAAAAGGAAAAATATAATGCGTTCAGTAAGACGCTGAACGACTACTACAACGAATATGTAGGAACCCTCGACCCTAACGACCCTAACTATGATGACAAGGTAAATCTTGCGAAAGACGACGCTGAGGAACAGATAAGAAAAGCTGGGTACTGGAACTATAACCCTGCGACAGGGAAGGACTATATAGTAAACCCAGACTTCGACCCAGAGCGAGGCAGTATAGCGAAGGACGAGAACGTAAAGAAAAACGTAAAAAGCACGCTAGACAGAGCCATAACATCACATAACGTGGACGAGATGGCTGAGCTCTTGAACGACGTTTTGCCTAATCTTCCTCTATATACCGACACAGAAAGGGCAGAAAAAGGAAGGCAAATGCAAGATACCGTCGCAGGTATATACGAGGGTGCCAAAAACTATAACCGTCCAGACAAAATGGAATATTTTGAAAACGCTTTTGGAGCAGTTCACAAGATAGACGATACTGGTGAAATTTGGCAGGAAGGTGTTTCAAAAGACCTTTATGACCGGCTTTCACAATGGAATTTTGAAGAGCTTTATGAATTGTCCAAAAAGAGCGACCACATAAAGTGGAAAAAGCTTGCGAACGCCGTAGCAAGAAGTGAGACCACTGACAAGGACAAGCAGAAGGAAAGAAGCAAGGAATGGTTGAAAGATTGGAAGGACTATGTATCTAAGGTAGACTCTGCATCCAAAGTCTTGAATGAGCTGAGCAATAACCACATAGAAAAGGATGAGGTAGAGCAAGTTCTTTATCGTGACTATGTAGAAAAAGCAAAGAAAGAAAAAGCACCAAAAGAACAGAAGCCAAAGGAAGAGGACAAAAAGCCAATCCAGATTACCGAAAAGACCAATGTAAGGGAAAGGATAATCGAGGAAGCTGCTCGTCATATTATGGAGCACGGAAAGTCTTTGCCAAAAGAGCTCAAGAAGTCAGTCCAGGAAATTTCCGCCAAGTTCGAGCCGTTCAAGTTCGAGCATAAGATGGCAAAGGAAAGTGACAACAAACCGCTGACCGAATATAGCCCTAATGAGGATAACGGATTAGGCATTGAATTCGGACAAGCCGGGGGTGAATCAAATATTCCTAACGGAAGCGTAATGCAGTCAGGCTTTGGAAGCTCAGGCGGAAGTTCTGGTGTGGCAGGAATGTCAAAAGTGTCAAGTCAATCTGGCTCATCAACCCCAGGGGGTATGTCTCTTCCAGACCTTCCAGAACCCAAGTTTTCTTTTGGAGGGGGCTTTGACGGTATAGGAAGCTTCGACACAAGCAAGAAGCACCCTATAAATATAAAAATGCCGAAAGGAAACAAAGCTAAAAAAGCAATGGAGTTCCCTGACTTGTCACCAGACGTTGAGCAGCACAATGAAATGGAAGGCATACCTGACGTTACGAAGGCGGCTCGTCCTATAATAAAGAACGGATTGTACCAAGACAAAAACGACAAGGTTGACAACGACATCTATTCAAAAATAATAGAAGACGTTATAGATGAATATAAAGACTGGGAAAGCACAGACAATGAATATCTGCGTGAAATTCCACAACTAAATATAACGTTATACTATGATGGAGTATCCCAGCCTAAAATAAAAGTCCCAAATATGGGAGGAAAACAGAATATTTCCACGTTACTTCGCCGTGAAGGGGGAAGGGAAATATTGGAAAACTTGTATAATTACCTTGAGGAGGAAAAATAATTATGGATTCTACTTTAGCTTTAGAAATGACCAAAGTATATCTGAAAATAATTCAAGAGGAGACGAATAAAGATGGCAATGACAAGGACAGCGAAGGAAATAATAAGGAACGCAAAGTGGTTCGGAAACCTAAGGAACAGCAACACAAGCGACTTCGAAACGTGCAACAGCGTTCTGAACAATGAGTTCTACCGGCTGTATAATGATATAGTAAGGGAAACGGACGAGTTTACCCAATCATTTGATTTTGATGGAAACGAAATCCCTCTTCCAGATGATTGTATGTATGTCGTAGGCGTATACATAAAAGGGTGGAACAATGACTGCTTATCACCAGTCTCCCCGTCACCTAAGGGACAGTATGTACCGGCGGAATACAAGATTGAGAATAACACTATTCGCATAATCGGAAGCAAAAGTATTTCTGGCTCATATACAGTAAAGTATGTCACTATGCCACCAACCATCACCGCCCCAGACGAGAACGAAAAACTTGATATAGAAGCGGACATGATTCTGTCAAGGGACGACACTACTTTTTATTACAGAAATAATGACGTCTGGTATATCTATGACACAGAAACCAAGGCATCAATTGAAACGGACGAAGACCCAGGACTTCAGAGGACATATACCTATGGCGACTATACAATAACTTGCGATTATGAAAATAGCGTATTTGACGTGCCAGATGAACTTCAAAGGGAAGAACTGAATATTATTTGGGCAGACTTTGACTGGCCTTATGCCGTAATCACATATTCAGACAATTCAGTATGGATTTATACTGGTTTTGATGGAACTGAGTGGAACGTCTTCAATACTTCAGGACACGCTACAAGGGGAAGGGCATGGTCTCTGAAAACAAACGACACAACCGGAAAGGGAATTGTGTTCACCAATAACAGGGACGGAAAGATATACTGGTGCTCGTTCGTGCCAGATACAGTGCTTTCTTATCCACACCAAGTCTTCTTCCAGCTTCTTGAATATAGGATTGCAAGCACGTTAGCGGCTATAATTGGATTGAACGCAACATATGTAAACGAAGTCCTTATACCCCAGGCAGAAACGCTTTTCTATGATACAATAAAGAAAGACCACTTCTTGCCTACAAGGATTATAAACGCAAACAGACGAAAAAGGATATGGTAGTATATGGTAGAACTCAGCCCTTACAAAAGATGGTCGGTAGGAAGCACTTTTCCAACTTACAAAAAAGAGGGCGAGTCTCCTTACAAGAACGTGGGGAAGCCCTCCAGACCAAAACAGATAAAGAATAAAAGCTCTAATGTATACCAAAGGTTTTCGTGGGGAAGCAGACTGGACGACATAAACGACATGCTGCAAGACGCAAAGAATTCCTATGATGAGAGGGGATGGGCTGATTTGTATGTTGAAGTCGCTATATCATGGGCGAAAGACATACACCCTAACGGACCTGAACCGTCATCGGTGGTCACGTGGATTAGATATGACGGTGAGAACCAAATTTTGTCTTTCGGACTACGCCAAGGTGGAAGCAGAGAATATGACAACGTGGACTTTGAAACGGCTTTTGCCTTTACTGAATCGGACTCCAAAGGAAGGTTCGTATATCGGAACGGACTATAAGGGGAACTAATAAGTATATGAAAGACGATATGTTTATGGCACTGGCACTGGAAGACCTTGTAAAAGACCCAGTGATTAGGCAAGTTTTCGGAATGAAACTTCTCACAGATGACGACAAGTCTAACGATTTGTTAGGGCTTTTCATGCTCGACACCGAGGGCGTTATGCCAAAGACACCAGAAATGAACTCCATGTTCATAAACTAACTGAAAGGAAGGATAAACGATATGTTAGGATTTATAAGTGCACTTAGGGACGCTTTCGGACAGACAGAAGCGTCAAACGTAGCAAGTGATGCATCCAAAAAAGCCCAAGCGACAGTAGACAGCGTAAAACTATCTGACGCTGAGGATTTATACAAGAAAGGACGAGCAGCCGCAGGAGTCGCTGCATCAGATAAGGCAGGTATTGCCAAAAGACAAGCAAAAGCAGCCGCCGCAATGAATAACGCATCAAAAACTATGTCCGCAATACAGGGTGCTCAAGCCGCAACTGATGCGGTTCAGCAAGGATATGACACGGCATCACAGAACGCAGCATCAATGCAAGCCGGACAAGAAGCAAAGGAACTTGCAAAGGCTCAGACAAAAGCCGGAATCCAGCAACACGAAGGTGACGTAGCAGCTCAGGAAGCAATGAACAACACTAACAAGGCATGGAACACAGTAGGCACTTTTGCGAAACTTTTGGGGTAATAAGGAGAAGCAGAGATGGACGAGAATACACCAATAAAAGATAAATACGAATATAACAAGCTCTTGAGAGAAATAGAAAACGAGGAGAAACGCATAAAAGACCCTCTTACAAATGGGGAACAAAAGAATGTGTCAAATGAAAGGTTAGGGAAACTGAATAAACTGAAAGATGACTACCTCGCAAAAGGACAGCCAAAAAATAATTTGCAGTCGGCTATGGAAGGAGCAAGGGAAAACTACCTGAACAATGCGGCCGCTTATGCACCTGACATGAACAGCTCAAAAGACGCATCCTTGAAAGCAAACCCAGAAATTCTTGCGGCAGATGAGGCAAGAAACGAAGCAAAGATGGCTGACGCAAGGAACTCAGCTAATAAAGCAGCCGTAGAAGAAGCTGAATCTAATGTGCAGGACGCAGTGAATAATGCTACGGAAGAAGTTGAAGCTCCAGAACTGAATGAAACAGACGAGGCAGCCATCCAGGCACAGAACGATATAGAGCAAGCCGTCGCAGAAACAAAAGGAAACGGAACGCCAACTACCTCACAGACAGTAATTGAAAACTTGTCCAGAAAGTATGATGTTCCTGCAACTTTTACGCCAGATGGAAAGATTGTACCAACAGAGCAGAGTCAGTGGAAACGAGCAGACACTTCTGGAAAGTTGGCAATGTTTGGAACTGCCCTATCTTGCATTATCTCTGCATTATCTGGTGGAAATATTCCTCCAATCAACTTCAACAAGATTATGGGCGTTGACAAGCAGTATACGACATATCTTGCAAACGTGCACCAATACAATGAAGCAATATCTTCTGGAGTAAAGAAAAGTGCTGAAAATAAGGCAAACGCTGATTATGCCAGCTTTATGTCAAGCCTTCCAGACAGGGAAAGGTCAATACTTGAAAACATATCTTCTGACTATGAGATGACAAAGGCAGCCGCAGACAAAGAACGACTTGGAAAACAAGGCGAAGTTCAGAAAAGTCTTATCGACGCTCAAGCCGAGTCTGCCGTTACTATGCTTATATCCCTTCAAGAAGCACGTGACAAGGGGCTTATTTCACAAAAGACTTTTGATGATTTTCTTCAGCTCAAAAGAGCAGAATTCGGTCAGTGGTCTGGGCTATGGGAACGAATCACGGACAGAGCCGGAATCAAAGCTGGTGTATCTGCAAATGGTAAACCTTATGGTGGCGTAAACATAGGAAAATAAGGTAGGAGGGAATATGACGTTAGGACAGATTTGGAGCAATTCCATTACACAGAATAATGAGGATGCCAACGTTCAGCCGGTCACCACTAATGAAAGTGTGGTGAACCAGGAAACTGACAAGAAATATCACAACTACAAGAAGGGCATTCTTCAGGAAATCATAAATGGAGGAAAACTAAATAATGAACCAGCAACTTCTCAGTAGGCTAACTTCATCTATAGACAGCACGGTAGAAAAGTATAACTACTACCTTGCCAGATATCTGAACGACTATACGATTGATATTAGGGCTACAAATGACTTTACGGTAATGGACTCATATGGGTTCAATATTCCTCAAGACCCAGATTTGTCCAGACCACCATCAACGAACGTAATAAAGAGCTGTATAGACACACTGGTCTCAATGATTTCTACGAATCATATCATACCTTTGTTTACTACGAACGGTGGAACTCCATCATCAAAAAAGATTATAAACCAAGGCCAGAAGTTTATTGAAAGAAAGTTCGAAGCAATAAACATCGAAAAGATTATGACCTCTGTAAAAAGGGATGCTTGTATTTTTGGAACCGGATATATATTCGTAGACCCTTTCAATTATACAATACAGCGTGTAGCACCTTGGACAGTAGGTATTGTAAATAACGAAGCCGCATATGGTTGTCCTAAGTCAGTTTTGGTAAAGTTCAATAACTTCCCAGTTTCGCTTTTGGAAAAGAAACCCCCAAAATATCAAGGAAGGGAATTCTGCCAAAGGTGCGTAATGGTTGACCTGAACGAGCACAAGGCATATGAGATTATTGACGGACTTACCGTAAGGACAGAAAAGTGGGAATGGGACATCATCCCGCTTGTATGGAGCCAATATACGCCGTCTGTATTCGGAATCAGGACAACTTCACTTGTACGTGATTTGGACGATATCCAGAATGAAATAGACATACTGAACCAAAAGATTTCAGCGGCATCACAGTTATCGCCTGCAAACACTACATATGTTATAGAGGGAAGCAACATAAAGACAAGCGACATAAACAACAGAACCGGAAACGTAATGGGTGTAAAACTTCCACCTGGAATGTCACAACTTCCAGTTCAAAGCGTAGCTCCGGCTCCGTGCGACCCATCATGGCAGAACCTTTTGGACTACTATGTAAAGATGGCGTTCGAGATTACTGGTATTTCCCAGTTGAACGCACAAGGAAAGAAACAAGCTGGCGTGAACTCCGCCATTATGGTGCAGACAATGGAAGATATACAGAACGACAGGTTTGAAGTTCAACTTCGTTCGTTTGTCCGCCTTTATGAGGACTTGACGAACGTCCTTATAACAGTTATGCCGGACAACGAATATATCCTCCCACCAACTATGGAGCAGTCTTCTTATACATGGGGTGACCTCAAGAAAGAAAGAAAGCTGTTCAGAATAAAATATACTATGGTACCCAAGATTTCAAGGGACGCATCTACGGCATCACAACAGATTATGCAGATGAGCCAGGTAGGATTGATTGATATATCAAAACTTGCGGACTACATCGACAATCCGGATTTGGTTGACGCTTTCAACGACGCAAGGGCAATTCAGTCTGGTATTGACAAGGTAATTGAGAACGCAATTGAGGATGGAAACTTTGCTATTCCAGACTATGTAGACCCAGAGGGACTGGCAAAGGAAATCGCTATACAACAGAACTTGCTATATTCACAGCTTTCAGACAACAAGAGCGACAGTGAGGTTCGTGTTGCGCTTGCACGTCTTGGAACTTTGGAAGATATCATGATTGAAAAGTTCGGTATGTTCGAGGACAATCCGTCTATGACTGGCTCAATGACAAGCACTGAAGGATTGACGGCACAAAGCCTTGCACCTGCACTTCAACCGACTAATAACTTGATAGGAGGAAACGGCGGTAATGAAATATCTAATCCAACTGCTGAAACGGGCGAAGGAACTGGTGAGGCAGGACTTACTGAAAGCCCAGCAACTGGACAGCTTGTCTAAGCAGAAATTGAATATGGAAATACTTCAGGAGCTGATAAACAATGCCCCTGATGGGGTTGAGATGATTGTCCAAATGGATGGTGCGAATATAGTCATAAGACACACCAATAACCAGATTGGGTATAAATCGTTCAAGGAAAACTATAACTCATATAGAGGGAACTAATAAAATATGGAAGACGAAAGATTTGCAGAATTAGAAGCACGCCTTACAGAACTTGAGAACCAGTTCAAAGATAAAGTAGATGGTCAGCTCATCGGTGGATTGCGTAAAGCAAAAGACCAGTATGACGACAACATCGCTTTTGACGATTTCAAGGGCAAATATGGCGAGCAGATTGGAAAGATTGATGAGGGAATGAAACGAGCCAGTGCCAACCCAAACTATGACACAGTTCGTGAATTCTATGACGCAATCAAGAATGTAGACGGTTATAAGGATGGCTCACTTGATGTCGCAACAATGATTGCCGACAAAATCAAGGAGCTCGCTTATAGATACAATATTCCTCTTGAAGTTGAAGTATCTGCGGAGGCAAAGACCGATGATGCCGAAGAAAAGCAAGAAGAATCAAAAGAAGAAAAAGGCGATAAAGGCGACAAAGCCGATGAAGCCGATAAAGAAGAAAAAGACGAAGAAGAAAAGGACGAGCTACCTTCGGACGAAAAGATTGATGAAATCGCAAAATCTGTAGGACTCTAATAGAACTAATAAGGATATAAACAATTTATAGGAGAATAAACAATGGCAGTAAATCCAGTTACAGACGCTTACATGTATCAGCTTTTGAAGCGTATCTACAAACCAGGCGTCACAAATAACAAGGTACAGGGCTCACCAACCTTGAACAAAATCAAACGCACCGCATGGGAAGGTGGTGAATCATTGCAGTATGCTACCCAGTATGGAAACGGTGGTGACGTAGGTGCATCTTTCGGAACAATCGTAGCAAATCCATCAGCAATCGGTGCACAGAACGCACAGTGGTCTATGAACCAGGGACACCTTGCAGCATATTTCAACATCAGTCAGCCAGAAATTCTTACTTCTGACTCAGAAACTGGTGCTTATATGAAAGTGCTCGACAACAAGATGTCAGCAACATTTGACCGACTTGCAAAAGTTTTGGCTATCTACCTCTTCGGTGGTAAATATGGTGTAGTTGACTCTTTGAAAGAAGGCTATGCAATTGATGGAACTACATTAGGCTCTACTACTACTTCTGTTACAATCAGCGGAAGCACAGTTACATTCTCAAATCTTCCACAGGCTACAGCAATCAAATTGCAGCGTGGTATCAAATTCCAGATTGCATCAGCAGGTGCCGCAGATTCAGCAGTTCCTGGTAGTGCCCTTATCGGTAATGGTGCTTACTTTGAAGTAACATCAAAAACAAAGGACTCTGTTACAGCTACAGTTCACAATTCAAGCGGTGCAACACTTACAGTTTATGTAGGTGACTACATTGAACTTTTTGGTGCACGTGCACAGGGCTCATATCTTGCAAACGCTACCGCAGTTGGTCCGGAAGGTCTTTTTGACTTGATTCCATCAATCGGTAATCGTGACGCAAACGACGCTCGCTGGACTTCTACAATCACGGCTAACTTCCGTGGACAGAACCGTTCAGTTGCTGAGGAAGAGCTTGCAGGTCAGTTTGTACTTGGTGACACAACTGGTACTATGAAAGACATGAACGCTATCACAGAGCTTTTGAGCTTAGTAAAAGGCTTCGGTGGTGGTCAGGCTTCAAAGACAAACGTTGTCGTAAACAACGTAAAATGGGGCGATATCGGTAAAGAACTCGGTATCAACGCCGCACAGTGGCAGGCTATCAACTCTGGAAACGTAAAGAACCGCTATACAAACGGTGTTTCTGAACTTTCAGCATCGTTCGGCGACGCATTCACAGACGTTACTATGGACTTGTACACACCATATGACACTGCTTATATGTATGATTCAGACGACCTTACTTTCTACGATGTAGGAAACGTAGGTGCAGTTCTTGACCCAGTAGGAAATGACCAGATGGGTAAATATGAAATCAATGCCGTAGGAAACCAGGGTATTGGTGACAATCCATCAACTCAGCTCAACATCAAGAAACTCTTTAGCATTGCGGATGCTGTTTCAAACAACGACTATTCTGAAGAAATGCGTATTACGGCTCACGTATACGGAAACTTCTTGCTTGAACGCACAAGCTCAAGCGGTGTAGTCAAGTTCCGCTAATAAGTAGAAATATTTCCTCCTTATTTTGGGTCCGGCAGAAATGCCGGGCCTTTTCTTTTATAAGGACTAATAATGTAAAAGGAATAATAACTATGTGGGAAACTATAAACAGTCTTGGGAATAATAAAGCAGTCTTGATATTTTTGACGGGAGTCTTTATTATTATCCTCTATTGCATAAAGAAAGGATATTTCAAATTCAACGGAAAAGGTGTGTCAATAGGCTTGTCCGAGCAACATACGAGGGACTTGATTCAAGCACAGTTTGACTATGCAAATGCCAAGTGTGAATCCGTTGAAGGAAGCCTTCCGAAGAATTTGGACAAGTATAGGACACGCTATGTCATAGGAAAGGTTGAGGACGTTATCCAGAAAGCTATAATCTTCAACAATCTTACTGATAACGAGAGCTATATAAAAGCAAAGCAAGAATTGTGTTACTACACAGTTATGAAACACACGGAAGATGAATACTTCAAGACACCAGACTTCAAGGCATGGATTTATAAATTCATTGCGGACTTATTCAAAGACTTGTATAGAATGAAGAAGCTATACAAACAAGAACAATAGAGGAGGAATAATGTGCAGAAAGTTCTTTGCATTGTTTTGTCTTGCTTTTTGTTTATTTCCGTTGCATGCAACGCCGTCCTTTCATATAGACTGGAGCAAAATAGACAACAACTTGAACTTACTCGAGTGGAACTTGGACGAAGCAGAGACAACTATAAAGTCATTACAGAAGGACTTGGACGAACAGCAGAAATACTCTGCCAATCAACAAATACAGTACAAGACCTTAGAAGACAAATATCAGAAATCAGAGAAAGCTACGAGGCTCTGGAAAAATATATCAATAGTAGCAATCAGTAGCACAATAACCCTAGGAGCAATAATAGTATGGCAACAGAAACATCAGTAGAATCAGAATATTTTTCAAATCCAACCCAAGAACAGATTGATGCGTTGAATGAAGCGATAAGCGAAAACAGCAGCAATGAAACATCATCGGGGTCGTCATCAACAGAAACCTCAGTAGAGTCACAGTACTTCTCAAATCCGACAAAGGAACAGACCGAAGCCCTGAATAAAAGCATTGATGAGGACAGGACTATATCCTATGTAAACGCCGATGACAAAGAGGTGAAGTTCACCCCACGTGAATGGGAGGAAGAATGGGACAAGAACAAGGTAGATAACCAATGGCAGAACCTCGGACGTGACAAAGAGGACATGTATGACCGATATTCCGGACTGGATATACACGGCAAGGTCGCCTCACAAGAAATGTCATCAATAGGTGTTCCAAAGACGTCATATCTTCAGGGCTTGTATGAAAAGAACGAAGAGGGAAAGTACAAGTATGAGGACAAGCTCAACGCCGTAAAAGAAGCCAGAAGCAATGACAGAAGCATCTTGCAAAAGGCGGTTGATGGAGCAAAGAGCGTATACAACAAAACAATTGGGAAAGCAATTGACAAGGTGTCCGCTTACAGAAATGACATAAGTGAGAAAGCAAGGGCAACATCTGACGCAAGAAAACAAAGCTATATTGACGACGCAAAGCTTTTGGCAAAGAGCAATATGCAGACCTCAAACCCAGAAAGGAAAGTTACCCTTGAGCGTGACGCAACTATGCTGCCTCCAACTTCCCCATCGGCAAAGAGCGACGTGCTTATGAAAGTCCAGGGAGTGGACAAGCCCCAAACACAGAAGCAAATAGAAGAGACAAAGACAAAACTCACAAATGAACTGAACGCCGTGAAATCGTCTTATGTAAAAAGTCCATCAAAAACCTTAGGCACTTTATATGCCAAGACCGAAATGGCAAAGGAAACCGGACTTCCGGGGTTGTCTTACTATGACAAGAACAACACCATAACAAACAATAATGGTAAAGTGATTCCGACCGGAAACGTTACTACAAAGTCAGGATATGGCGTGGATATTGAAATAAACCCTAAGGGCGACTTTTCAAAGGAAAACTTGAAGTCAATGTTCGGAGTAGGACCTGGACGTGAGATTGGTACGGCTACAATACATCTTGAGGACGGAAGCACAAGGACATATACTTTGCATGAAGACCCAAAAGTAAGCAATAACATCACTGTTGCAGACGAAAACGGAAAGCAAGTAGGCACACAGATTACACCAAATACACCACTTACTTTCATGGACGGCGTGTCTTCTGTATTTGACAAGATTCCAGGACAAGCCTTGAATGAATCATCACCTACAGTTCAGGAAGCACTGAAAGTATATGATGAATACATTGCAGAAACAGAGAACCAGATTACTAATCTTGAAAACGCAAAGCCGGACGAAGCCTCACTTGCAGGCGAGTGGGACAAAGCCGTCGCAAACACCAACCCGACAGCCATCGTCACAGAAAAAGCTGGTGGAAACAAGGAGCTCATCAACACGTCAAGTGCACTTGAGAAGTCTTTGAACCAGTTCACTAATCCAGAGGACAAGGAAGCGGCAACCAACTGGTATAACACTTATACGCCTAAAATTGAGGAAGCAATGAAGAAGGCTGAGGAAGACCCAGTAGGAAACGCAGGCGGACTTGCAAAGGTTCTTGAGGAAGCAAGGACAGCGCTTGCACCATATGCCCACGAAAACTTTACCAACTTCAACACTGCCGTAAACGACTATGTAGGAGCAGTAGCAGGAACTTACTTTATAAACACGCAGTTGTATGACCGTGGTATAACCGCAGACAACGCCAAAGAGGGCATAATTGACCGTCTTGTCACCGCATACAAAAGCGACGAGATGTCTTTCGGACAAAAAGTGTTGTATACAATGGGCTTTGGAAGCAAGGAAAGCGAAACGGACAAAGGCGTAATGCAACTTAGGAATATTGCGGAGCAGTCTTTGGGAAGGACATCAGAGCTTTCTGACAACTTCAAGGGTGCTGTAATGTCTTCCCTTATGGCACAGTCAATAGACAACAAAAGCACCGTAGGACGTGCAGTAAAGGACGCACTTACTGCTGGTGGCATAACGGCGTTGAACGCAATGTCTGGATTCAACCCAGTCGTAGTCGGCGTGACATCACTTTATGTCGCTCACAAGGGTGGTGAGAGGTTCTTGCAGGAAGCAACTGAATATGAAAGAAACAAGGACAACCAGGAACGCCTTGCGTCAATAAGGGAAGGCAAAGACCAGAAAGCCATGCCGTCTACAGTAAAGGAAGGAATATACAATGCGGCGACAAGGGGAACCGGACAGGACATAAAGCATATATCAGAAGGTGTCACAAACCTTGTATTCGGTATAGCAACGGCAGAACCAGCACTTGTAGCGGATGGCGTATATGAGCTTATGCAGATAAACAGCCTGAACAAGGAAGTAAAAGAGTTCGTAGGTGAGGAAAACCTTGCCCAGCTTGAGAAGATAGAGCAAGGCAGTTCCGAAGAGGATAATGAAACTTCTGATGAAAAGAAGCGAAGAAAAACAGACGAGCTTGAAGAGGTTGTGAAAGAAGGAAACAAGCAGGAAGACATCGGAGGCTTGAACCTTCCACCATTGTCAGAAGAAGATATGGCTTGGCTTATAAAACAACCTTACATGAAGAACTACAAGTATGACTAAGGTTTTTCTTGACAATCTGTCGCACCTTACGGCAGAACAGCAGAAAGAAATAAACAGTATACTCAGAAGCGAATATAACAGGTTTCAAAGAAAGAGTTACCAAGAGGAGAACAACAAGCCTCCTCTGGTGCACTCTAAGGGGAGACCTATAACTGACTATACGCACAAGTTCTTTTCACGATATTACTGCAATATAAACCAAATGTATTTCCAGCTTGATATATCTGACTTTGAAGTAGGAAAGTCATACCAGATTATAAAGGACGTTGACGGGTATGTGTCATGCTATGGGGATAGCTCTGGTGAGGTTATGTTTTATGTGAAGGACAGAAGCGTTTTCGCATACATAAACACCACAGATATACAAGACGTAGTTGAATGCACAGTAGTCCTTGCAGAATAAAAAATAATTGAAATTTTTTGTCAAAAAGGTGAATTTTTTTGAAATTCCGGTTATACATATCATGAAGCGTAGGAAGGATATTCTAAATTTTGAGTTTTTCTAAATTTTGAGTTGAATTCTAAATTTATATATGTAAATAAAACTAATAATCTGAAAGGAGATATTGGTTTATGTTGAACAAATTGACAAATAACATCAAGAATAAAAAGAAAGAAAAAGAAAAGGAAAATAACAAACAAAATAAACGCCATAGTAACAACAACAATCCATCAAGCCTTACAAGCGAAATTTCTGTAAAGGAGAACAATAACAAATGCTAAATACCTTAGTAAACAACACGGGCAAGGGTTTATGTAATCCGACATCAGCTTACTATAAACAGTCTTGCATTGATGAAATATTTGAATGTATAGGAACAGTGGCCTGCCAGACAGATATGAACACTGAAGCTTTGGAGCAGATACACGACAATTTGCAGACGACAAACGTATCCTCTACAAACGTTTCGGCCGATTCTGTATGCACGAACTCTGTCTGTGCTAATGCGATATCTACCGTAGGTATTGAAACCAACAATGTGCAGTCTCAGTGCATGAACGTAGACGGAAAGGCGACCGTAGGAAGTCTTGAATCCAATGGAACAGTAAAGGCAGAAAGCGTGGAGACACAATCCCTTTCTACTGAGAACATCACGGGATTGCAGAGCCTTACAGTTGATGGATGCGTATGGGCAGATGCAGTAGACACTGACGCTCTCAAAGTAAACGGAAAGGCAACGGCTGAACGTATTGAAACAGATGAAGTTTCCACAGAACGCCTAAAGTCTGACACTATATCTACATCAACAATTGGTGCTGACACAGTAGTTTCGGACTGCTTTATGAGTGCCAACGCAAATATCCAGAAAGCTTGTGTCGGCTCATTGTCAACTTCCAGCTTTTCATCAGATGAAATATCAACATCAAAAATAAACTCTACAAGCTTGTCAATACCAAAAGCCGAAACTTCTGGTGGTATAACCGGAAAGGGCGTTATTGACGTGACAAGCCCAGTCTGGAAAGAAATAAAGATTCCTCTTTTCACAGGCACAATTCAGTTCTATACTGACGAGTGGAAAGTGACCATCAACGGTGGAAGGGAGTTTATTTGGGAAGACCCATCGTTAGACCACTTGAAATTCCTTTCTAACGACGGTGAGGTAGTCACGGTAGCGGTAGACTGGGACGGTGAGGTTTACTATACATATAACGTAGCAAAAGAAGAGCCGGTTATTTCACTTGCAGACAACACCGGACATACCCCAGATAACGACCACACTTACATTATGCAGGACTCCGGTATACCAAGGGGAACCGTACTTATCTACCAGGACAAGGAGTTTACTAACCAAGGACTTACTATACTGGGAAAAGTGAAAGCCTCAAACTTGGAGATTACTTGTGGTGAATCAATAGACTGCCTTTCAGTAGGAAACCTTTGCGTAGGAAACTCTATTATAAGCGACAACCCAATAGAAGTTGATATTTGCGCAAGAAACTTTTGTGTTTCTTCACCATGCACTTATATAGACAACTGCTTATATGCAGACCGTATTGAAGCAGAATGCATATGCACACACAATCTTTGCTTTGACGACATTCAGATGGTTGACGGTATTGGTGTTGTGCGTCCGAATAAATTGGTAGCATATAAAGACGGACTTTTGTGCTCTTCTTGCTGTGTATGTGTAGATGATGACACGGTTTATTCGCCTAAAGTCTGCATAACCGGAAGCCCACTAAGCGAAGGAAAAAGTGGTTTCTACGGCAACTTGCACGGAAAAGCCGACGACTCTTGTTGCTTTGATGGAAGGACTTTTGCCAAGGCTTGCAATGAGATATTGTCAGGAAAAGCTTGCAAGGCAGAATTAGCGGACTTCGCACAAAGAACTTGCATATGGTGTCGTTTTGGCCAAGATGACCCAGGGTGTTATGGTTATATACCGTTTGCAGATTACGTGGATAAATGCTTGTTCTTTGGTACTGGCGACCCTAATATGGCTAACCCTTTCATAGCTTATAACTCATATGGATTGGTATGTATGGTGCTAAGAGGCTGTCTTTGCCTAAAAGACAGACCTTTGATTGTTTCTGACTCGATTGATTCAGACTACATGCATACTGGATATCTAAAGGTAAAGCAAGATGCACTGATTACACAACTTTGTTCTTGTGATGCATATACAAAAAGATTGTGCGTAAACCAGTGTGCGAAATTCCGTGGTCCGGTTTACTTCTATGACAACATCTACCAGTGCGGAAAAGCTTACTGCACGCACGCACAGAATATTTACACTTGCTCTGACACTATAACAATGCGTGAGGGAGCCTGTTTTGCAGGTGATGCTCAGATAAAGGTATTGAAATATGACGGCACAAATAACGGTATAATTCAGTTAGGAACAGACGGCACTTTGAGAATTGGTGATGTGAATAGCTGCCAGCCAGTCCTTACAAGAAGCGAAGAAGCCGATATTTGTGACGGACACGTACTTGTATGGGATGCGACAAACAGGTGCGCAAAAGACGGTGGAGATGCTATAGTCACTTGTAATTTCGTTCACTGCGTTGGAAAAGAATGCAAGAATGCTGCTTGTGATTATGCTTGTATAGTAGGAACACAATGCAAAACCGCCGCATGTAATTACGCAACTTCAGTGGGAACACAATGTAAAACTGCTGCTTGTAAGTTTGCAGTGTCTTGTGGACACGAGATTGGAACGGCTTGTAAAAACGCAGCTACTTCTACAAAAGCCAACTGCTATGGAAAAAGCTATAACTGCGTTCAGTGCTCAGAATGGGCAAGAAGGGTTTGCCTTGAAGCCTTTGACGCTGCAACCGAAAAGTTTATTTATATTGGTATGCCTGGCACTGAAAAAAATATTGGATGCAACCCTAACTTATGGTATTGTCCTACTTGCAACATTATGGCGATGGGTAGCAAAGACGGCTCAGCTATATGCCTTGTAGGAGCAGGCTCTTGCTGTATGTCTGGTATTTGCACAAAGGTGAATCCAAAGATTGTATTCGCTTCTACGGATAGTCAGTGTGGATGTCTTCAGTATAGCCAGTATGATGGAGTTCATCCTGGAGCAGGATTATGCTGGCAAACTAACACAACAAACTCTTGGTTCCAGACAGACTGTTTCTATGCAAACAAATATCTTGACAAGAACGGATGTCAGTTAGGTGCATATTGTGCTACTATATCAAGACCAATTGGAACTACAGGATATGTTCTTTTGGACTTAGGTTCAGCTGAAACCAGCGTTCAGTTCAATACTCTCAACAATTCTGGAACGATAACAAGAGTAGAAGCCACCAGCATATTGGGACATGTAATTGCACTAAATGGTTCTGGTATTACTGGATGGGATTCAATAGAAGCCCCAAGCCATTGTTTCTGGCTTAGAGTAAAAGCACCTGTAAAGCTGTGGGGCAGATATCCAATAAGCGTAGTATCTAACACAAATACTGACCCTGGTTGTACTTGGAACAGTCCGACTATACTTCCTACTTGTAGCTATGTATCTACCGTAGGAACACAGTGCAAGAATGATGCTTGTGCTTTTACTGCGTCTTGTGGAAAAGAGATTGGAACATCTTGTAAAAACGACGCTTGTGCTTTTGCAGTTTCTTGTGGACACGCTATCGGAACGGCTTGCAAGAACGCCGCAACTGCTACAAAAGCTAATTGTTTCGGAAAAAGTTATAATTGTGTAGCATGTTCTGACTTGACAAGAAAAACTATATTAGGTGCTTATAGTGCCCCACAAAAAAGGTTCATATACTTTGGAAACCCTGCTGACGCTACACCTACAGGATGTAACCCTGACTTCTGGTATTGTCCAACTTGTAGCATCCTCGCAATGACTGGTTCTGATAAGACTGGCTCTACGTTATGTCTTGTAGGCAAAGGCTCTTGTTGTATGAGTGGGGAAAACTCAAAAGAAAACCCAAAGATTGTATTCGCTGACACTGGCGGACATTGTGGATGCTTACAGCTCAGTAGATATACTTGTACCCACCCTGGCTATGGTCTATGTTGGATGGCTAACTACACTCTGGGTTCTTGGATTCAGACAGATTGTTTCTACGCTAAGTGCTACCTTGATTCTAACGGAAACTGTCTTGCAGGATATACTGCGACCGTCCCAAGTCCAAATGGTACTACAAGATATGTACTTTTGGACCTTAGCAAAGCTGACACTATGGTGGACTTCCAGATTTATAATAGTCATGGTACAATTGTAAAGTCAACAGGTGATGGCGCGCCAGTAGGAACTGTATACCAGTCAAACGATTATGGCATCACGGGTTATTATCCGGTTGAATCAAATGGTACTTGTTTCTGGCTCAAAATTATTGGATGGAGAAACTTGAACCTTTGGGGAAGCAATCCAATAAAAGTTTTGTCCAACACGACTACTAACCCAGGATGTACTTGGCTCGGTCCGACTATATTTCCTACTTGTGGTTATGTATCAACAGTAGGTGGTCAGTGTAAATCAGCAGCTTGTACTTATGCCAATACAGTTGCTTTCTGTAATGTAAACACTTGCAGTGGTTTAGGTGTTATGGGTGTGACAAGAAACGTAGATGCTCAGTGCTGGACAAAAGCTGGATACTGGGCTTACATGACTACAAAAGACGGTCCGAACTGCTGCTGGAACCACGTAATAAAGATGGACTGGAATGGTAACGCAGATATATGGGCTAATGGTATTTCTATTCCAACTCAAAACGCCCCACAGTTCGGTATTCACTATAAAATCAAATGCTGTGGTGGAAGAACAGGATGGACTTTGGTTCCAAACATTACTTGCGTTCAGGACCTTGGTTTGTCTTGCAGAAATATTGCTGAGGCTTGTGCTTGTGCTTTTGCCGCAACTTGCGCACAGTCAGTCGTACCAGAAACTTCTACGTTTGCCAAATGCTATGGAAATTCTACTAATTGTGTAGGATATGCTGACCAGGTTCGTTTCAGAGTTTCATCAAATAATGCGTTCTACAAGATTCCGTTTACAGCAACAATTACGGCATCTGCGAACGAACCTATTTACGTAGATGGTGGAAACAATTATCCATCTTATAATCCGTCTACCAATGTATTCTGTGCTTATACGGTATGCGTGGCACAGACGCTTGCGGTAAATAACGCTAACGGCGGATTTAGATTAGGAAACTATTGTATTTATATAGCATAGAGGAAAGAATAATGCCAAACTTGTACATAACAAATAACACCACCACGACTACCGTGGGATTATTGAATTCAAGAAAAACCACGCCGTCTTTGGTCGTGACATGCGGAAATACCACATACTATGGTAGCCTTACTACTTGTGCCGCTTGGGCTACATCACCAAACAAGATTGTAGTCACTTCCGGTGCCACAACTTACTATACTATGGCTCCTGCTAAGGGCACCAAGTTCGTAAACTTTATTACGCCACGTGAGTGTCCTATAACAGAAGGGGCTATAAGGGCTGTATGTTGTGAGGGACATATCGGAACACAAGACACTAAACGTGTCGGATGGGACGAGTTCAACAAGACTGCCCACGGAGCCATAGGAAACTCTACGCTTACTGCCTCCAACACTGGTCTTGTGACGGCTCTTTTGGAAAACAAGGACGATACTACAATAACCAAGACATGCTTGTGGGCTCCGTCACGAAGCCATACGCACGACACAAGTATAGTCTTTGATGACTATTTTACTTACAATTCTGTTGGATGCTGTTCTATACCGAAGACCAACCACAAGGGCGTATGCGTATACAACAACTACCAGACGGCTCCGGACTGTATTTATGTTGGTTGTATGTGCTCATCAACTAAGGGAAACGTGCCATATGAATATCTTTACGCTAATGGAACCAATGACAACAGAAGCCGAAGCGTCGTATGTATGATAGCATGTTGTACCAGTGGTGGTACTTGGCCAGCAGGAAACGTATCAATAAATGATTTGTATGAATCCGACGGATATCCGTTCAACGCAATAGCAAACGGACCTATAAGTTCGGCAGTTGCTTGTGGTCATCTGTCCATCTCACACGTTCAAAACTCCGTACTTCAGCACTCACACTACATTATCCCAGAAAATAACCTTACGCTTGAGGCTTGCTATGACTATGGTATAGGTATGCCATGGTTCAGCATAAACATGAAGTGCTATGACAACGACATCGACAAGCTTCCAAGGGGAACTATCCTTTTCACTAACTGTCCGGCTTCTTGCTTTGACGGCAGGTGCTGGTATGTTGACGGTCAAAGTTATTTCTATCCTTACAGAAATGCTGGCTGGAGATGCAACAAGTTCTTGAGCGGTTGCCCAGCTATGTTCTGCTATAAGCCAACGAGCTATGTTGGAGCATATGCAAGGTATGACAATGATGTAGAGTTCAAGAACATGGGTATGTTCCCGGCAACTTGCAGTGGCTCAGTCGGAAACTGCGTGTATTGTCCAATATTGACTACATGGCACACCCATAATTATCCAACTGGTGGCAAGTTATACGTTTGTGGAACTATATGGGACAGAAGTGGTGGAAGCGCCGTAAGGGTAGCAGCCGCCGGAAGGTATATGTTGGTTCATTGTTAGGAGAAGAAGACTATGATTGGAATTGCATTTATTGGAGAGCCAAAGACAATAGAAGAGGCTCAGAAGATACTGGACGAAAACGTGACGGAGGCTGATTTCATCTCATCAATGAGAGGTGAGGAGAAGGAGCTCTATGACAAGCTTTCTGATGAGGACAAGGCGAAATATAAGGACTTGTCTTTTACCATTACCCAAGTAAATGAAAGTGATGGCTTCACAGAATATAGGAACGGACTGAATGAGCAAGTTATTGCTATATTTACCAAGACCCAAGGATAAGTATGAGCCGTGGTACAGAAGATATTCACTTGTCCGTGCCGGTATTTATGACGTGACCTATGACCTTGCCAAAGCAGACGTTATAGCCACGCCACACAAGCCGGTGAAGAAGGACTATATCCTCTACTACAGCGATTTCTGGCAAGGCTTTGATGAGGTTATAGCAAACGCACGGATTGTATTCGCTTGCAGGCCAGTCCTTTATGAATATGCAAAGAAACTGAACTCGAACACCATCTATACGCATAACGGCACGTGGATTGATTCAGGACCCATAACAGATAGGACGGGACCATTACTGGCACCATACGGAAACTGGCACAAGCTTACTTCCTTGTCCATCCCAGGTGTCACGGTCACCAAACAACCGTCAACCAACCACAAGCTTGAATGGCTAAGGAAGATTGCCAAAGCGGAGCATAAGGATTGGGTGGACGTGCATGACTTCTACAAATATCGTGCCATAGTCCTTTCTTCTGAGGTGAACGATTTTACCAAAGCACAGGACAACCTGAAATATTATGATGGATTGGCACAAGGACTGCCAATGATTCTTTATACCAACGGCACTTCGTTCACTACGTCCGACCCTTATGTGTTTGATTCAGAAGCCAATATAGAATGGCCGTCACTGGACTATGTGGAGCAGTTTAGAAAAGATAACAACTGGAAGACTATATTCAAGGAGGAAATGAAATGTTTATAAAAAGACCACTTACAAAAGATAAGGATTTGGATTGGTTAGGCATAAGATGGCAGCCAACTATGAGGTGCAACTTCAACTGCTTTTTCTGCCTTCAGCACCAGTACAAGCATCACAACGATGAGGTAGAGAAACAGATACTGAACGAGTCACTTGACAAGATTGACAAGGCGTTTGCTTCCGGCAAAGATGGCGTTCCGCTACTGAAGTGGTGGAAGATTATAGGTGGCGAATTCACTATACTGCCTTTATCCATAAGGGACAGGGTATTGGAAATAGCCAAGAAGTATGACCCATATCTTTACCTGACCACTAACGGAAGCAACCTCAAATGGCTGGAGCCTTTCAAGGACGGAACTCACGGCGAGATTTTGATTTCACTTCACGACACCGAAACGGACATATTCAAGACAATAGAGGAAGGGCAGAAGTTCGCCGAAAGCCATCCCAACTTTTATGTCGAGTTTGCGATAGTCGCAAAGGACAACCTTGACACGGTTATAAAGGCATACGACATACTGGGCAAGAACTTGATTATTCAGGCTTGCCGTGAGGAATATACCAACGCAATTACCGACGAATATAAAACAACGCCAGAATGGAAGTGGATAACAGAGCATAACTTTGGAAACTCATATAATAACAGATACTACTCTGAAAAACGCACCGACGACTTTGAATGCGTTATGCGTGGCATTGTCATCGACTATAACGGACGCATAAGGTTGTGCAACAGAAACAGAAATGAAAGCTATACGATTGATGAAGCCCTTGAAGATTTGCCAAAAAAAGTTGTATGCAACAATCAGTCTTGCACCAAGTGTAATGGGCAGATATTCGGGAATATCTATACTGAGGTTGACGCTTTCGAAAGGTTGCTGAACTTGAAGAAAAGGAGGGCATAGTATATGGTTTTGACCAACCTACCGGACAAGTGGGCGCAAGAGAAAATCAATACCGCATACAACATTTTGCAGAACTGTATAGCGACCACGAAGCAGCGTGAGACAGTCCAGCCTTTTTATAGCATATGCTATGTAGGAAGTTTGTCAGATTTATCTGTTCAATGTCCTCCACCAGTTCGCCCTGAAACTATTTGGGCGACGTCCCTATGTGAGAACACAGTCATACCAGTCGGAAGCGTATGTGCGAACGGCAACCTTTTCATAAACAGCTCTTGCCTGAAAACTTGCCGACCGACATCATATACGTTTTGTGAGGAAACACGATGGGTATTCTGGAACGATGAGGAAAGCTGCTACCTAATGGATTGCACTGACCACTACTGGACTATGGATTGTCCCAAGGTGTCTTCCTATACCAACTGCCTCTGGACAGGAAGCTCAAGAATGTATAACTGCCGTAAAGAGGTGTCCACCCTATGTCAGAACCAATGGCAACAAGACATAATGGACTTGTCCTTTATGGAGAGAAGTTGCTGTTGTGTGCCAGACAAAGAATGTATACACGCTTGCCTTGTAATGTGCAGCGAATGCCAAGGCACGTGGGAGCTGCCTTATCCGTGCTTTATCAGTTGTACTTTCTGCAATGTAAGCAGAAGTCAGATAGACAGTGCTTTTCTCACTTTTTGCACCCCTGACGGTTGTGTCGCCCCTACGTTTTATTGTAAGTGGTGTGGTGGCGGATATGTTTGTGTGCCATATGTAAAATGTATGGTAAGCTGTAATCCCGCCACGCAGAACTGCGACTATGAATGCAACCTTACTATACCTTACTGCTATATAGGATGGAGCCAACTTCCTTACTGCTGGGGTGGTGAGGCACAGTGCTGTCTATGGAAAGATGGGTGCAGTTCGTGGGACATTATAGTTCCGTGCTCCCCACTGGCTCTTGTATGCAGGGTAATAGACGTATATACGTGGAGCGGCGTGGGCTCTGAAGATTGGGTAAAGAATCCAATCTATGTCATAAACCAAAAGATATTGTGTAGTGGAAGAGGACAATAACAATGGCTTTTCAGAATATAAAAAGAAACGGAATCAACTGGGCAGTGGAAACGGCTGACCAACTGAACGCAATGACGGAAAAGGTTGACATTGCGATAGACATGTATGAACATAAGGATTTGGAATATCGTTTCCGGGGCATAACATATTGGAAGAACGGATACAAGATAGGAAATATAGTCGTGCTGAACGGTATAGTCAATGATGGCGACCGGCTCCCATGGGCACCGACCGGAAGGTCGCAATTCTTTGTAGGAACAGAAAATAGCTCTGGTCGCCAAGTGGTTGTGGAAGTGACGACACGTGGTAAGATAAAAACCGAAGGGAAGAATGTCACCGTTTATGGACAGTGGGTTGTATAGGCGAAGCCACTTTAGTAGTAAGGAATCTTTTGTAGAAGTCGACCCACTCACGTGAACGAATCTTGTACCAGTTTTCTGGCTTTATAGCCTCTAGGGCTGTCACGCACTTATGGCACAACTTACAGAGCAGAAAGAACTTGTCAGGATTCAAGTCCTTATAATGTTCTTCGTCAGCGTGGTGACAGTCCAGAAGCTTTGTCTTTTTCCCACAACAAGCACAGTATGTCCCACGCTCTTCTATAAGCCTCTTTCGAAACTCTTTCCACTCTTTAGTTCTTCGGAAAGCGTTTTTGTCTTTATTGCCAGCTTTTTTCATTTTCTACCTCCAATACCATATTACCTACCAGTACGCATACCAACCGTTATATCCATTGTACTTCTTTTTGGACTTTCTAGACTTCTTTTCGTTTTGAACGTATGCGATGAAATATCCGATTGCACCAGATAATACCACTGCCAAAATAAATAAAAACATAATCATAGTATTTTCTCCTTTATAATAAATTAGTAGGAAATATTTCAAAAGCTTGATAATATAGTAGTATAAACTAATAGATTGGTAGGATTTCAAAAACTTCTACTAACTATACATAAAGCTACTTCTTCTTCGCGCGAAGCAGTAGCCTAAAAAACTACTGGAAGAAGGAGTAGAACCTTTATGACAAACTTTAGCAAGTTTCTAACATCACACACATCACAATTCTATGTAAATGCCATGTCTGGCAAAAAACCAAAATCATTACAGAACGCAGAAGGTTACACTGACGAAATGTTCAGCCGTAAGAATCACGGCTTTGCGCATTTTGTTGTAAGATATTTTGAAGGAACGGACTTCAAGGATTTTGGTGAAGCAAAATACTACTACATCATCCGACAAGACATAAAGGACAACAAGTTCAAAGTCCGTGCCGACCTTATTCAATATTTCCATAACACACCAAATCTTTATATTCTTTTACTTACAGACCAGTGGGCTTGTGAAATAAAGTCAACGGAACTTTATGTATCAAAAGCTGCCGGAAACTATCACCTGGCTATCTATGAAACAAGTCAGATGAATACAGATTTGAACTGGATACACGTTTTTTCTATCAACACAAAATACGCTAAGAAAGTTGATTTGACAAAAGTAGAAGAAAACAAGGAACTTACTGAATATCTGAACAAATCTGTAAGTTTCATAGAAAAAGTTGCTTATGCCAAATATCGTAACAGAAAGGAATCACGTGGGATACTCGTAACAAATATCGTAACAGGTAAAGTTACACCATTCAAATCAGTAAAGCAATGCTATGATTTATTTATCAAACCATCACAGTTGATGGGATATCGTAAGTTTAGGGACTCAACGAAACAGAATCAAATCAAGGTAGTATATAACAAATCAGAATATCTTATTGAATCAATACCTTGTAACAATACTGAATATAAAGACAATTCAGACTTGTGCGGCGTTATAGTGACTGGAACAGATGTCCCGTAAGGGACCCGTTACTGTTGTAATAATAATTATGTATGTATATACATGATAATTTTTATTACACACTCTCTAGTACAATTCTAAATTTATATATAGAAAAATTTTGAAGAACAAAATATGCAAGTTTTTATGAATATATAAAGACAAGCACTAAATAGTATAAACAAAAAAAGGAGAAATAAAACTATGGCAAGTTTGACAAATACAATCAAACACGACAACGACTTCTGGTATACCCCAGAGCCTATAAAGACAGCAACTTTATCCTTGATACCAGATAACACCAAGGACATACTTGACCCTTGTGCAGGTGCTTGTGACCTTTGTGATTTCAATAAATATAACTACACCTTACTGGACTTGAACCCCAGACAAGATAACGTAAAACAGATGGACTTCTTTGATTATGAAGAGCATCACGACGTGGTGGTTATGAACCCACCTTTCAGTATCGGACGAGACTTCATAGAACATGCTCTGCAAATATCAAATACTGTTATAGTTATATGTCCTTTCAGCGTGGTGAAGCCTTTCCGACACCTTATAAAGGCTTGGAAGGGTGAATACTGGTGGAAGAACGCTTTCTGCATAGGCTTTCCGGTAGCCGCTTTCAGACTTGAAAAACCAAAGGGCTTTACTTTTGGTATACGAGAAGACTTTGACTATCTATTTGGCTCAGACTCTATAAGGCCTATGGGAAGTCTTCCAAAATACAACGGACAAGAAAAAGGCTTAGCTTTTTATCCTGCACTTCTTGGAACTAACCACGACTTCAACTGGGTAGACTCAAGAACTGGTTTTACTGGGTGGTGTATCCCCCTATCACAAATTTCAGAGGTAGAAAGAAAAAGACTTATGTATTATGAAAACAATACAAGAGGCCATAAAGCAGGTGAAAGAAGGGAAAACATATACTATCTGGACACAGACGAAAAAAATTATGAATATTTTACAAAGTGCTATCCTGCAACTAACTGGTATAAAGTATCTGGTATAGCTAACGAAAAACTGGATACATTTATTCCAGAAGATTGGGACGAAATTTGGGACACAGAAGATAAAAGCACATGGGCAAGAAAGCTCTGGGGAGATAAAGTAAGATGTACACTATAGGAAGAAACAACTATAAAACAACCAGCGAGTGGGAAAAGTGGGCAACAGAACACCTCCCAAAACGATTTGGTCTTGACGTGGTAGAGGTATGCAACGACCGTAAACGTAATCATGACGAGGGCACGGACTTTATAGTAAGAAACTTTTGTGGTAAAAGATATGCCCGCCTTGATGCTAAGTGGAAAAGGATGTTTGATTATCCAGATATTTGGTTCGCACTGGAAGATAAACAGAAAGACGGAACAAGCTGGGTAGATAACCAGACCGCTATAGACTTGGACGTTATAGTAGTGCATCCGTGGAAGGGCGCACAGGAGCATACCTACAAGCTCTGTGCATATCGTCTAAAAGATTTGCATGATATAGCCGAAAGAAAAAGACTCGGATGCGTTTCAATTGCGGCTGTCGGGACTGGTACTAAATATTGGAAACTAAGCGAGCTTGACCTGATGGATTATTGCATCTGGGACAGCGGATGGGTTTGGCTCGGAAGAGAAGAAGCCACGTGGAAAGAAAGACGAGGATAAAAAAGAATGGATGACATCGAAGACCCACTAAAGAACGTGCCATTCAGTGCCTTTGTCCACAGATTAGGTGCAGGAAACATAGAAGACCATATGAATTATCTGACTTCCGTGTGGGGAACCTTGCACCGAATGCACATAATCCCACGTGGGGCAGATAGGCGATGGAACAGAGCACTCAGAGAAGCAGAAAAGGAGGAAGAAACTGAATCTGAATCTAACCTACAAGGTGAAGAAGTGCCGACACCTGAAGAATAAGTACATTTATCTTTATGAAGTTTTGCCCAGAAAGTCCTGGGCAGTTGTCGTTTATGGGTCAGATGATGACACAATAGAAGATGCCCAGTATTTCACGGACTGGGCAGAAGCACTTCATGAATATAACCAGTTGAAGGATGAAATAACTGAATCAATATAAAAGATATACTGGAGGAAAATAAAATGAACAGAAACTTGAGAACTTGTGCTATAGTATATTTCACGCTCGTAGCTTTCAAAGCAGCGTGTATTGTATACCTTTTACGATTGTTTTACTAAATATACAAAGGAGAAAATATTATGGAAAAAAACTTTCAAGCCCAGTTGTTAGAACTGGCAAACGGCGCGTGCCTTTTGGATTGCTACCTTACATTAGGTGGGTATGAGACATTCGAGGACAAGATATTCTACTTGCTCAAAGCCCAGTCAAAACGTCTTGTAGGGGAAGACGGATATGTGAACGATGCAAACAGGCTCTATACCGAAGTCTTGCAACAAAATAAAAAAGTATACAAGACTTACGAATATCATGGTGACGAGCCAGTGATTGCGTGCTGGGATAACGCTCACTTTACGATTGTGGATAAAGACGGTCAAGTTACTTACGACCCGCTCGGACCACGTGAAAACAAGTACAAGAAAATAACATCATACCGTGTGGTGGAGAACAAGTAGAATGATAGGCTTTACTGCACTGACACTAACTGTAGTCGCACTTGCGATAATATACTGCATTATAAAAGGAGAATAGCAAATATCATGAAAGCACTAAAAAACTATGTAATCGTTGAACTGAAAAAAGAAACTACAACAACAAAGAAAACAGCAGGTGGTTTGTATGTTTTGAACCAAGAAAAAACAGACACCACGAAAGATGGTGATAAAGTTGTCACGACCGAAGTCACAGTTATTGACGTAGGACCTGACGCAACAAAAGAAATAAAAGCCGGCGACCACGTAGCATTGAACTACTATGAACTTCAAATCTTACCAGAAAGGGAAGGACATATTTACGGCGTAATCAAGGACGAGGAAATCAAAGTTGTATACTAATGACTTCGATATTGAGGGCTTATCGATGGATGCCCTCATGGCAATTATGCAAAGACGTATGTGGGATTATACCCAACTGAAAAAGAAACTTGAATCTTTGAAGAAATGGAAGAACATGAACTCTTATGAAATCGGCGGAGCGTTCAAATACAAGAACTCCGCTAAAGTTCATATGGCACAGAGCCAAGAAGAAATAGCAAGAATTATGGAGGAACAATAAATTGGAATATCGGTTTTATTGTCCAGAGTGTGGGAACGAGCAGACGATTGCCATCCCTATGGAAGAATACGACCAGAAGAAGAACTCTAATACCTGCAAAAAGTGTGGGAAAATTCTAAAAAGGAAAATAGAATTCACTGGCTCCATCGGCAGTACTGGTGGCTATGATTCAGTAGGAGGAACGGCTTCATGGCAGCACTAAAAACACTAACAATTGCAACCTTATGTGGAAAGGACTACGAATCTTTCCTTCCAAAGTGGAAAGCCCAGATGCCAGATTGGGTTACTGTGAAGGTTTATACGGACGATTCCAAAGGCATATTTGAAGCCAAGAACGCCATCGTCCACAACTGCGACACAGACTATATCTGGATGATTGATGTAGACGATGACATCTCCCTCTACATAAAAGAAAGTTGGTTTGATTCCCTTACATCAGATAGCCCAGACATAATAGTTCTGGGTGATGACGGACGTATGCTTTGGCAGTATATCTTCAAGGCATCGTTTATAAGAAAGTGCTATGATGAAGTGAACAACGCCAAAAAAGCAGAAGGCATAGAGGTACTTGACTTAGTGTCTTGTGAAGATATGATTGTGACAGCAACCAAGAAGTGGAACGAGGGAAGCCGTCTTTATCTTCCAACAAAAGGCGTGAACCACACGGTAAATGACATATCCAAGACATCTTCCACTAAATATAACGTCGAGAAGCTCCAAAGCCTTTACAGAAGCTTTCCAGAGCTTATGAGGGTATCGAAGCACTTAGACCTTGCCTTTATGGAGTGGATAGTTCTTAGTCAGTGCTGGAAACAGTATTGGAACCATTACAGAAACTTTTGTGATGACAAGGAATCTTGTGACCACCTTATAAACGAAATCTATAACAAGATAGGAAGGAAATAGGAAATGAAAGAAAGAAAAACAGTCCTTATAGTAGGATGGGGACACATCGGACAAGCAACGGCAGGACACTTGAAAGACTGCGAAATATGGTATAAGGACAAAGGTGACGAATATCGGAACCTTAGAACCGGTGCGTCGGAAAAGGAAGTAAAAGCCGACTACTGGGTTATCTGCGTCCCAGGTGAAAAGGATGGTTATATTGACACCGACCTCGTAGACAAGTATGTAGAACTTGCAAAAGAAAACGGAGCGGAGCCTATAGTAAGGACAACGCTCCCTCTTGATTATAAGGAAGACGGTATAACATATTGGCCATCGTTCGTCACGGACTATGACACGGACGAGCAAAGAATCGTTATGTCCTCACGTGGATATGAAAACGGATTCTGCAAGTATGTCAACGATGGTATAATGTTCCTTTCACTGCATGACACAATCATAGTAAAACTTTTTTCCAACGCTTTCCTTGCGACAAGGGCAGAGTTCTTCAACAAGGTAGCGGACTATTCAGAGAATGCACCTGCCGTCATCAACGCAATCTGTGCGGACAGACGTATCGGCGACTTCTACAACTATGCAGAAAGGAAGCGCTGGGGAGGTAAATGTTTTGTAAAGGACATGAACGAGCTTGCAAAACATGATGAACTTATGAAAGAAGTAAACGAATCAAACAAAAAAAGGAGTGAAAAATAACAATGGCAAAGACAGCAGTATACACAGTTATGGGTGGTTTGGGACGACAACTTATGCAGGCACAGATTGCCTTGGAGTTGTCAGAGAAATATGACAAAGTTTTGGTGTTCGCTCATTATGTAAATGAGCTTTCAGTTTTCTTTTCTGGGCACCCAAATATTACCTTACTGACATACGACCAGTTAGGAGCAATGTCAGCAACAATTATGGCTAATCCAGATGACTTCGACCTATTCAGATACAACATTTATGACGATGGTGAATTCGCCAAGAAAAGAGCCTCGTTTTATAATGTAGCAAGGAAGCTTGTAGGACTGAAGGAAAAGAAGGAAGACAACAACAAGGACGGACAGGTGACTATGCCGGTCTTCCAAATGAACACAATTGACAACATTAGGAATGCGGAAGAATTTTCAAAAGCTCACCCACGTTTTGTTTTGTTCTGCAGACAGGGGGGCTTGTCAAATCTTCCGGGACCTGATGGACGAAGGCAACCAGGGCAGGAGCACGGACTTCTTAGGGCATATCCTATTGACAAGTCGGAGAAACTGGTAGAGCTTTTGAGTCAAAAAGGATACGAAGTCTTGCAAGTATGTCTTCCAGAAGAGCCTCACATCAAAGGGGCAATCTACATGAACAACGAAATGCCAATGACGTTTTATACTGAGCTCGCCAAATATGCGGAAGCAGTCATCACAATTGACTCAAGCCTTATGCACTTTACGATTGCAAACTGCAAGAAGATGGTCGCAATCTGGTTGCAGACAAACGTAAACGGTTTTGGTTATGTAAAGGCAATCAACTTGAACCCAGTGAACTATACGCCAATCTCACTTTTATTGTCAGGTATCCAGGATTCCCCTATCTGTGAGCCAGCAAGCCCGGAGGAAGTAGCAAATGCTGTTGACGGAAGAGCAGGAAAAACTTTGTAAGCTCTACTTGAAATGGCAGGGCGAATATAACGAAACAAACGACAAGGAAATCTTGTGGAATCATATTCGCCCCCTTCTGGTAGACATGATTGGAAATATGGCAAAGAAGCTGTGCAAGGGTCACTACATCAGTGACTTCGAGCACAGATTGGAGTGCCAAGTTGACAGGGTAATAAAAAGATACACGGACAACCCTCAGTATAACAGAGACCTCCCCATGACAATTGCATATTGGGAAGCGGTAAATATGCTATATTCAAGCGGACACGACAAGCTGGTAGGAAACTACGACCATGAGCTTGAATACTATAACGCATCATATGAGATGGAAGATGACAATAACACCAAGCTCGTGGACGTGGGAAAGGGAAACAGAATTTTCATGGACTATGACACGAAAGAATTTTATTTTGTAAGGGAAGGTGAAAAAGTAGAAGAAATCACAAGAACCCTCGAAGAACAAGGCTGGAAAATATTTGATTTCTCCTACTAACTAATAATTATAAAGGAGATATAACAATGGCAACAGAGATACCTCTCATCGCTAAAGTAGATGTAGGCAATGAAGAGATTGTTCATAAAGATGATAAACCAACATTCCGACATAAAAATACATTACCATATAAAGGACTCCTCTCAAACTACCACAAGGTCGGCAAGGACGGATACATAACTACCAAAGGAAGCGAAGTGAACTTTGAGCAGAACTATGCGTCCAAGCTTTTGTATACAGAAAATAATACTCTTTTCTTCAAGGTGACGGATGACTTGAGAGACCCTCCATATACAGTTGATGAGCTTACAAAGGACATAAAATCATCAGACTTGTATCTGGAAAAGTCCATTATTATAAACGGAACATCTCTCCCATTAGGATATACCTATACAGTTGAAAGCGAAATAATCAAAACGCCTATACAAGGAAAACTTATAGACGAAGCCATTATTGATGGAACTCCATATTACATTTATAAAAGCAGCAACATTCTATATCTGGTGCATGACGACAACTGGGAAATCCTTATTGCATCCCACGCATATTTTACCAAGAATATTCCTGTATTGGCATTGGCAAACGAAGGACGCACAGTCCTCTGCACTATAGACCAGAGCACTGAACTTCTGGAACTTGAGGCTCCCACAAACAACGGATGGTGGGACGGAACAAGAGCAGTTTTAGGATATGAAAAAGACGACCACTACCTATGCAACTCATACTACTATGACGGAGACAGCTGGGAAAGCTACCGATATTTCGGCTTAGTCGGAAGCGACGGAAAAATATACGGTGAGCCTATCCCAGTAAACTATGCGTCTGGAAGCAGAATATCCTACTTTACCCCAACAAGGCTTACCAATGGAATCTTGAGGTGGGAAATTGACCCTAACGCAACCTCAAGCATAAAGAAAGCGGAAAACACTTTATTGTCAAGCACGGACAAGTCGGCATGTTCCAATACAATGTCTGGAAACAATGTAGACTATTGGATTCTGTTTTCCATCGACCCAATGGACGGCTCTTCCGACACTATACATAACTATGTCGCAGGAAGCATATTGAAAGGAGCCGTGACCGACACTTTCAGCCGTATACTCATCGGCGACAACAACAGCCCAGGCGTTTTTGACGGAAACCAGAGCGGTGACGAATATTCCAACATATTCCCATGTAAGTATATGTTTACAAACATCGTAGCAAGACGAGGCGTGGACTATGACTATGGAAGTGGATGGTACAAGGCAAAATATCAGACCCTATGGTTCGGAAGGGCAAAGGTTGAGAACGACTCTTATCCGGTTTTATTGGAAGAACCTGCGGTTTACAAATATTACTATGACAGTGAAAACAACGGAAGCGTAATTATAGATGCCCTGGGTATGTCTATAAAGGACTATACGCTATCCGGAAACTCGTTCAAGCTGGGTATAGGTGATGAGGTAGCCAACGAAACAAGATTCTGGTATGACCCAAATATAGACCGATATTTCAGGCACCACATAATTACCCAGGACGAAATAGACGCAAACACATGGAACGACTTTATCCACACAGTGGACTTTGATGTAAGCAGCTTGCCGTTTGTAAGAGAAGAAAACGGATGGAATCTTCACTACTATGGCGACAACCTTGCGGGTGTATCCAAGGACGGAACCACAATCGGGCCGTTCAGCACAGAATATACCGGAATATACTATACGGGTGAAAACGACCTGCTTATAGACAACTTCAAGTATAAGCTTGAAGGACAAGGAGCTTTGAAGATATCCAAAATTTCGGACTATCTGTTCCAGATAAACACCGTAGGCTTGAACAACGTCCTTATAGAAAGCAAGTCGGACGACTCCTATGAAGTCATAAGGGGAGCAGTGCCTTACATAAACGAAATGGTTCCAGACGGAATCCAGAATATGAAACTTTTACTGGGTGAGGACGGCTCCGCCTATAACGATATTTGGTATGAAGCGGCAGGCGTAAACGTAAACCTCGATGACAAGATTCCGACAAGCAGTGGTCTCTTACCTGCGGTTGAGGCAAGTCTTTTCGTAGACTCTGACAACCTCGATGAATTCAACAACTCTGTCGTAAAGGACGGACGACCTCTGTTTTCGCCTATGACCCACGGTTTAGGTGGAAACGACGAGCTGGCAGTATACTATACGCACACCCAGATGACTACGGATATCCTATACCGTTATAGCCTTATAGATGGCGTAAAGAGCAAGAACACCAAGTTTATTGACAACTCGTGGTGGAGCTCCGCCGACATAATAATCTTGCCGGTAGGCGTAGGAAGCGTCTTCAGCTCAGTGAACTATATTTCATCAACTATAACGTTGCCGGACACATATAACGCAAGGTTATACGTAAGGAACAACACGGCTTATGTAATATACAACGCCGCTACGCAGATATACCACAGTAATGCGGTGTTTACAATCTATGCGTCAACATATTACTATGACGGCCAGGCAATCTACTATACTGGCTCCATAAACCAGACGACATCCAATGAGCTGGTATGTTATGCGATAGGTATGAAATTCCTTGCAAACTCTGGAACGGAAGCATATTTTTACTCCGACTATGACAAGGCAATCTATACGTTTACAGGCTCAAACACGCTTACAAAAACTACGCCTATATCAATGTTTGGTGAGCCTGTCTCATCAGTTTTCAGCTCATATAACCAGACGCTATATCTTCTGAACAGTGAAGGGGACGTATTGGCACTGAGCGGAGACTCCTCTGCTTTATTCCCAAAAACTAACGCCATCTCACTTGAATCAATAGTAGGTGGTTGTGCGTTTATTGGTGATGGTGAGTGGAGCGTATACTCTCCGAAAGATGGCGAGATAATTCCGATAGACGTTGAAACAGACTGGATAGGTGACAGCGGACAACTTTATCAGTTTGTATTCGGTGACATAGTATTCTATGACACAGAACCGAAAGAAGAAGTGACAGTGGAGCTTTTCTTGCAGTCTATGAACGGCAAGGACACAAAGATATGGTCGAAGCCAATTACCATAAAGAAAGGCGAGTGGAAGGCTGATACATATAGGGTAAGAATAAACCCAGACAACACGGTAGGAAATGCTTTCAAAATAGGCGTAAGAAGCAATGATGAAATTCATATTATGTCAATGACAATAGAAAGCAAGAAGACATCAGCCTATAACAACACGCCTAAAGGATGGAGATAGCATGAAGAAGAGCGACGTAAAACTTATA
>Ga0326512_10000443_pt1 | contig 36531 bp, 32 predicted proteins | sample 1_2617_0518_D_FD_203652 | JGI IMG/M metagenome (GOLD analysis project Ga0326512, IMG submission 203652) | Bovine rumen microbial communities from UC Davis, California, United States - 1_2617_0518 | ecosystem: Host-associated > Mammals > Digestive system > Stomach > Rumen | place: USA... | reverse complement strand
GGCGTTTCTTGTTTTGGCAGTCCATACCATAGAAAGCACGTTGGAGGAATTCACTTTTCACAGCATCCTCATGCGTAATGTCATCCCACCCCCAATGAAAAGTAGGACGCGTCCATTTCCCATGAAGGAAATGCAGAAAGTTCTCACTGTCATCACCTAACGCAAATGTACAGTCCAAGTCTGCCAACACGCTGGCAGGGTATTGGCTGTTGTCCGACAAATCAATCACTTTTTCTTCGATATCATCTTGCCGTGAACCCATCTTCAAGATCTTGTCAATAATACTCATAACCTTCAACTATTTACTCCATTACACTTTGTTCTCTTTAATCCCTTTAACCTGTATGTACTCGTCTAACTGCTCTTTGGTTCCATTAAACATGTTTATATCTACCACGTTGTCAATGATACCCCAGACATGACCTTCATGGGTGAATTGCCAGAACTTGCATTTTGGCACATCCGGCATCACGCCCCTGGGCTTTGCCAACCACAAATCGTAGGGGTTCAGCGAAGGGCAGTTCTTAATCCGATTATTATAAACATGCATATTTGTATATATGATGGCTTTCACCCCACACTCCTTCTCAACGATTTCCAACCATTCCCTTGCCTTGGTTACAATCTCTGGAGAGTCTATCTCCACATCAAGCACTGGGGGCAAGTCGCCTTGCTCCAACTTAGCATGAGCGAGGAACAGCTCTGCCTGCACCTTCCCTGATACGGTATCTGTCAGGAAATGATAGGCTCCACATGGAATACCATGTTTCTTTGCCTCATTGTAGTTCTTCAAATAGAGTGAGTCCACAAGGGAATCACTCTTAGACACCCTGATAAAAGCGAACTGAACTGGACGCTGATACTGAGGTGCGGGGATCTTTCCACTTACACTACCACTTTCATCACAAGGCAATGCCAACTCATCCCAATGAATATTGCCCTGCCAAAAAGACAAATCAACACCATAGACTTGCGAATAGTGTTGTTCACTATTTACATTGCTATTTTCTAGGGCATCTGATTCATTTCCATTGCATAAGTGTACCATTATACCACCAACAACGAATCCACAAACAAATGCGCTAACAACTATGAACATATTCTTCCGTTCCATAACTCCTCTCATAAAATACTATTTAATCAGTTCTATAACTTAATTCATTGATAATCTCTTTTCTCTCTCGGAACACCTCCACAGGCATTGGCTCCTTGCCATTCTGTGCCGTCCAGTATTTGTAGAGCGCATTCAAGATGCGCATAATCTTTCCCGTATTATGCCCGTCGACCCTTCTGTAACCTCGGATTTCTGGTGGGGCTATTCCCTTATCGGCAGCATAGAATACCCAATACGTACAGAGCGCAATATCTGTACGATGCAGCCCCATTGCACAGGCAATATAAAAGCGGCCTTTGTCTATCAAACGGCAGAACTCAGGAAAGAGTCGGGCCATCTGCTCAACTTCCTCGTATGACACTGAATAGTGAAAATACCGTATACCACTTTTACGGCACAGTTCACTATAGAAATCGGAAGTGTAGTCTGCCCTCAGGTCAATAACTTGGTTAATGCCCGCCTTAACCATCGTATTCCACGCATGTAACTGCTTAGTAGATGACAATGTTCTTCCCCGGAAACCGCCATAGATACGAGCCAAATCTGGAATGCCAGTCGATAAAACATTCTCAACATCTAACTCCATTGCCTGAACCGTTGATTTCTTGACGTACTTCTCCAAAGTCATCGCTTCAGTGGATTTCTCCTGAACTGGCAAACCATGAGGATCTTGACTGACATGCCATCCATCGCAGAACAAGCACTTGTAGACAGTAAAAGGCTTACCGTACTTCTTGGCCATATCCACAGCAGCATTCTCTGCCTTGCTTTTTGATGGGTATGCTATCTTAGGTTTTTCATTGCTCCTCTTGATATGCGAGTATATAGAGAAGGCACCCCACGCCGATCTTTGCATAAACAAACGACGAAACCAGTCCTTCCGACTGACCTGATCAGCCATCCAACAACCAATGTTCCGTGGTTTGATTCTCTTTATACTCATCAATATCAATCCCATCTTACCAACCTCCTTTATGTTTCTTCTTTCGTGTATAAACCTTATCCGACTTGTGAATCCGATTATGTGAATGGAAACCTGGACCAAGCAGTTCCATTTCTGCTTCGCGCCCACCTCGTCTCATTGCCTTTATGGCATCGAGATTCGTCGGTTGCAGTTTTTTCTTTTTCGTTCTCTTCATCCTTATATCTTAACCTTAGTGTTATAAAGGAGAGGTAAGTCGTCTTGCTTCTATCGGGTTATATTGAGAAGATATTCCTTATAAACGATCTTAACAATATTCGTTTCAATATAGAAGTGCTAAAGTCCTTTCTTCAGGGACAAAGCCATAGAACGAGTCAAGCACTCTGCATTAGGAGATATGGCATCCGTCATGCTCGATTGCACAAATATACGGATATTTCTCTAAAATTATGCAAATTTATTTGTTTTTCTTTTATTCAAGTCCTTCTTTTAACTATTTTACTTCGCTATCCAATAATTATTGCATCAAAACGGCTCTGTTTCTAACAATATCCTCAGCCTCCTTGCGCATGATTTCCAACTCTTTCCTGTCCTTGATGGCCTTGAATTTCACTAAAACATTCCCATTGGTGTCTATGAAACCGTATATCTCAATCTCTTCGTCATCAGTCATCCCATACCCATCATCATCCTGATAGTACCGCCCATCTGGATTTAACTGCCAATCCACTTGGGCCACCCCATTATGGTACCATCGGATAAATGATGGGAAATGTATGGAGAGGCATTGTGCCACCTCAACCACATCTTCAGGCAAATCATTCAAGGAATCAAAATCGATGTCATCAGTCGTTACGGTAACAAGGCATTCATTGCTGTCCATGAACTCAAAAGCCGTCTTGGCATTATGATTCAACACAAAGCGTGGCTTCCACCATCCCCATATAACCTGAGAAATAACAGCCATACCTTCGCCCAAGTCCTCTGTTTTATACAGGTCTGACTTGTAGGTATTCGATTGTAACACCTCATACAGCTTTTCCTCGATACTCTTGTTGCCTTTCATTCTGGCCAGTTTCTTGTAGATACTCATATACCAATCATTTCTTAGTACCAAACCTGCACATTATATTTTATTCCTTTCTCATCACAGAATTGCCTGATATAGAAGTCTGCTGATGATCCTTTATCCCCGAAACGCTCATACATGGCTTTCACCAAGTCCTTCCCATTATGCGTTCCCGTTCTGAGCATCAGTTTCTTGGTGTTCTCTTCATCCCAGATGTAGTTAGCTTCAACCTCACCTCGCTTGTTTCGCTCAAACTCCATTTCACTGCCCCAGTAGTAATGATTCATACCGCAGCGTCCGTTTTCATAGACGAAGTCCAAGGACTGTCCGATCTTCCCCGTGTCCCTATGAAATTCCACTGCGTAGTGTTTAAATGGTGGTTTGTAACCGTAATACTTCTTGTGTCCCATCGTTATTTGTATTTAAATCCAGCAACTACACATATAGCAATCTTTCCGTCGTGAGAGTTTTCGTTTCTGCCGATTCCCCAAATAAGTTCTGTATCATCTAAATTCCCGAAGACTTCGTTGATGGCTGACATCTCTTCCATCATCAGTTCCGATTCCTTGTTAAACAGCAGTTTAACGGCAACCTTTTCCAAGCGAGCATCGGGATGAGCTTTTATCACTTCCGTCAATGCAGACTGAAGATATTCTTTCATGTCCCTGGCATAGCATGTCTTCTTGTTGCCATCCATAAAATCGCTGTTATCTCGAATCATCTTGATGTCACCAGCATCAATACAAATGAGACCTGAATTTGCGATAAAGTCTTTCAGTATCATAGACTCAACTTCTTCATCGCTCATCACACCAGACTTGACAACACCCTCATCTGTTAGTTCGTTCATAATTCGCTTGCTCATACTTCTTCTGATATTACGTCATCCAATAGTTACCGTGCCTTATACACTTTGAGGAATCTTACAAGAGGATTCACGACCTCCTTGAATACGCTTGGCTCCACATCCAAAGAAGATTTATCTGCAACTACGCAGATGGTGAATCGTGGATTATCCGCAGGAAATGTTCCTGCAAACTGTATCTGCTTCCCCACAGGCTGTAACTTCTCCTTGTCACCCTCTGCAAAAATATCCTCTGTCGTGGCATAACCGTACCAGTCAGTATCAGCCGTCAACCATGCCAGATAAGGTGATTCAGTCCTATCTACGCGCAATACATCCTTCAGGTTCATCAGGTTCGTTTCGGTAAAGACATTCTCCTCGACATTCACGCTGTCAGCCTTCATCGTCGGAATAATCATCGTACCTTGATGAGCCAGACTATTATAGCCCACTGCTATGATGAACGGACTGGTCGATTGATTCTCCGTATCAGTCAACTCTCGCCATGTCCTCTCCGCCACACTCCTTCGGTAACCGTTCATAATGGCCTGACGCATCACTTCATCATTAACTGTCTTAATAGCACTTCGATATGTCATTGTTCCGTAAACGCTGTCCAATGACAGACTATCATTCTCCAATGCCATCACCGTATGAAACGGTTTTATCAGCGAACCAGAACACGAATGCACAAGCAGTTTCCCAGATTCATCCTTCTCTGTATCTCGATCCAGCCTTACCCATGCTTTTAACCGACCCGACTTCGCATCAAGGACAACCATCTGAGCATCCTCCATCTGTTCCTGTTTCATCAGTTTCCCTAACAACTTTGTCGCCTTCTTCGTCATCTTCTTGTCGATAGTCGTACATTCGTCCAACGAATACAATTCATCTGGGTCATCCATCCATACTGAAACCACGTTGTTCGTTGGTTCGTATAAACTTATTATACCCCGCTTGATTCCCTTAGTAGCATAGAACAGACTGATGTAGGCACTATCCTCTGCCACTGTTTGCTTCGAGAAGCCCAAGTCTCGGAATTCTATTTCTGTGATATTCCTTTTCAGGAACAAATCATAGATTCCCTTCTTACGGTCCTTTGTTACGATAGCGTACTTCGGATTATTACAGAAGTCAACCCATTCATATTCCTTGAGGTCATACTGAGGAAGGTTCTTCTGCCATTCGCTGAATTCATCATCCAAATAGATTGTATCCTCAACTATCTCACCGTTATCCGTGATGATACTCTCTATAATCATACCCTCATAAGGGTCTGCTTCAATACTATCAACAGCCTCTGTCACATCTTGTGCTGCCATAAGGGTTGGCACCAGCAATGATGCCAGTACCAACCAGTCCCTGAAAAACAACCTCTTTGCCATACCTATTCTATTTTATGATTTCACCCTTGCCGTTTACAATCACATGATCTCCATTTGACACATCACATAGATACAAATCATACCCTATTGCCGAAATATCCTTGTATAACGGTTTTGTGACGATATGACCATCTACACTCATCAAACCTTCATAACCATCTCCTGCCACGTATGCTTTCATCTTCGCATTTGCCACTGGGTGGTATGACTCGATGGTGGTATCCACAACATTGCCTTCATCATCAGTCGTTTTACCAGTTCGATACAGGACCTCTTCTTTCGAATACTCCAATGTTCGGACACCCGTGATGTAAAAGTCATTAATGAGTTCTCCCTGCAGCGATAGCTTCCGCATCGTGTGATCCGGCATAGTCAAGTGTATCATCTCATCATATACCCACAGGGAACATTCTGTCATCGGAACAACAAACTTCAGATCCTTATCCAACAACCCACACTTTTTGCCTTTAGCGACACGCCACATCTCCAAGTCATTAGTAGGCTCAATAGAACTATATTCTCGTGGTACCACGAAATTACCCTTCTTATCCATCAGGCCACACTGCTCACCATCATCTGAATCTACCACACAATAACCAGAATGGAACACATAACCCTCCATATTATGGATATATGGCATCTTCTGATCTATGACCACCTTACCCGTACCATCAATGAACTTGATAAAACCATTCTCCTCTACACTGGCCAGCCCATCAGAGAATACCCACGCACGTTCATACTTCGGTTCGATGACCACCTTACCAGTATTCTTACTGAAGTAACCGCGTTTTTTTCCATTGCTGAAGCAGACAAGGGTGTCCTTCCCCAGAGGATTCGCAATCCAGGCGATGTGCTTAATCAACTTCTCGCCCGTACGCTTATTGTAGATATATCCCTTACCATCCTCTGTGTTATGGAAGTAAATGTCGCGGTTTACATACTCAGAGTGATAGCAATACTCATCATCACAATCATGACCCTTGAACCAATGTTCGTAGGCCACTTCAACACCCGCACAGATAATGGCAAGTGCAAAGAATGCCATAATAATTGCTCCGCTGGTAGCAAACAGCCCCCAGATACACTTGGCAAACTTTCCGTCTCTCTTATACCCGAACAGTCCAAAGAACCATCCAAGTAGCTGACAGATACCTTTCCACATGACTGCTAATACCAAGTTTGCACTAACTTTTTTCATCTTTTACACTTTTTTATTTGTTACACATCATTCGTCCATCAGTTCAACATACTCTGCATACGTTGGGAACCAGTTGTCGAGAATACGGTCAACCTCATATTCAATTGCCGGGGTTATATAGCGCTTGAGTTTTTGGATAGCTACAGTTGCACTGACTAATTCATCCAGCCACCCTATGATAGAGAACCGTCTTGTAGGTATCAGATCTACCGGAAATACCAGATAGGCAATAGCCGAATAGATAAGAATCTTCTCTGACCGAGGTGTGTCCGGGCTTTTGAGTACAAAGTACATCAGTAAGACCTGTCTGACACCTTCACAACCTATACGTTTTGCATTCTCTTTAATCTTTTCCCATAAAAGGGCGTAGTTAATTACATTGTTGCTCATAATCGTTTTCTTTAACTGATATAAGAGATATGTCGAATCAGTACAAATCTATCAACCGTCTTTATCTTGATCAGAAAAACTTTCTTCTATCTGCTTCTCAAAATTCTCTTTTACCTGAATTGAGAAAGCATCTGTCTTTACAAACGCCCTCAACTCTTCCAACGTACGGCAGGCAGATATGAAGATGGTCGAATTGACGGCCTTGTTATCCTCATCGCCTGCAAGCTCTATACTGATGCCAAGCGAGAAAAGAGGCAATTCTGGCTCCTTTCTCATGATTGACAGATCGATACTTTTTAGGTCAGATCGATTATTTCTTGCCCTTTTTGCCTCATTTCCTCAGTTACGGCTAGAATAAGACCCCGCATCTTCTTTTCTTTTGCTTGCTTTATTATGGGCAGACAGGAAGTATAGGTTAATACCATTGACAACAATGGAAATGCTATCCATTTTAATGGAGAAGCCAAATAATCCTGAATAGTTGGTGAGAAGTAGAGGTCTGCGCCAAACCATACCAAGCTGCCGATCAAAATACTGAGCATTAGATATAATACTTTCAGGCTAAGTGTACGAACCCGTTTCTTTTCCACATGATAAATATCCTGAAGATGTGCCTGGCGTATTCTTGTGGCAATCTTAACCTTGTCAACAGCTCCACTTTCATCTATTCCTTCAAGCCACTGATGCCGCGCCGAATGAGTCTTAAACCATAAATCTCGCTCATCTCTCAGCACGTTATCCAACATCGAATAATCAAGATACCCGAGAGTTAGAAGCTGCCGACGAGCTTCCGACTCAACCACGGCTGAGACTTTCTTCCACTCGTCGACAAATTGTTGTTGTACCGTATTCATCCCTTCGCGTTTTGCATTTGGCTAATGTATTCATCCACAGAAATCTGACTATCAAAAACCTCAGAATAAGCATGAGCAGACTCATAGAGAATCGTATTCAATATATAGTCGGTACGCTCGTGTTCTGCTTCTGCATTGAAAGCATTATCGTTCAAGTTGGACTGAATCTCTTCAAGATGCTGACGCTCATCAGCAAGTTGCTGACGGATAGCACGGCACTTATCCTCTCTGACCTGATACAAAGTACCGGCAATGCGCTGGTTCATGACCTCAATCGACATTGAGAGTCTGCGGTCCATCTCGTTCAGCGTCTTCGTCTTGCACTCAGTGAGCATCCGCTCAACCATCTCATGACGACCATTTTTCATCTGCATATACTCTATCAGAGCGATAATGAACAGGCCCCAACCGCCAGAAGCCATTACTCCAATGACCCACTGCCAGGTAAAGTTAAACACAGCTTTGCTGACGAACTCCATCCAAGCCATCTTTCCACCTGCAGCAGTCTTCACCACTGCACTGGCATCACCCATGATGGTTGAGACAATGTTTTGCAGCCAATTCTGGTCACCGCCAATCGAATACTCCGTATCTTCAGTCAGCGTATCTCCTAACTGCCCGAACAGCTGTGCCGTCTGATTCAGGCTGGTATCCACCTTACTCTGACACTCCATGATGGCAGCATTCACAACAGAGTGGTTATCCTCCACATACTCGTCAATCTTGTTCGAAATATGATTCGAAACAACCTTAACGAATGGTTCCAGCAGTCGTTTGGTCTTCTCCTCTCGCTCCTCTGCCGTATTGAATATGTTCACATTGGTAAGGGCAAGTCTCAGATAATCACCCATAGAGAACTCTTCATTAATCTCCTCCTGCAAATTTGGCAGGTCTACGTGCCAAGTCTTATCAACAGAATGAACGCTGTCTCGAACAAGGTCGCCAAACAAGGCCTGCAACCTAATGACACAAGCATCAAATGCCTGTTCTGTAGCGTTGATGTTGGTCTCTATCTCTGCTATTATGCGCTCACACTCCTTGCGCTTTTCCTCCGTCATCTGTTTATTACCCTCATAGAAAGCCATCGACTCCTGCGTTTTTTTGAGAGCTTCCTGATAGGTCTCATATAAAGAAACAAACGACTTACCATAGAGAGCCTTGCACATCTCATCGGTAGTAAGGAAACGCTCCAGTTCCTTCTCAAACGGCTGGAAGCAAGAAGAAAGCCCCTTCCTTTGTGCTGCCTCACTTTCCAATGGCACGTCGTGCTGCTGAGCGACATCGAAAAACATGCCACGACGTGCATCCAAAGCATCCAATGAAGATAATCCAAAGACGCGACTGTCCAACAATTCCTCGTCAATAGTTCCATCGCCTTTGAGAAAACAGATCTTCACATCATCCCTCATCTTCTCCAAGGCAGCAGCGCGCTCTGTCTGCGAAGCTATCAGGTCGACGCGGTTCATCACAAAGAAAACGTTTCGTGGGCAACCCATGAAATGCTCCTCAAAATATTTACGGTCACGGTCATCAAATCCACGCTCACCGCACACATAGACAATAGCCTGAGCCTGCTTTGCCATCCTAAGTGACAGTTCCGTTGCAACGGCCTTATCCTCAAGTCCTGGGCTATCAACGATACACACGCCATTGTGCATCAACTCCAGTGAACAGCGCATAACAGCATAGTTAACCACTGCAAATCGCTTCACCTGACCGGTCTCGATAAACTCGCGGTTATCCTCATTAGTATAACGATATTCATTGAAGAAATCCTCTTGGCTAAGCTTCTCCACACGTCCCTTCACCACATTTCCACCTTCATCAACGGTGTCCTTAAAGTGAACCTCTACACTATCCACATCCTCGCCATATTGTATAAAGGTAAGGATAGCTGTACTTGGTAGAGCCGATTCTGGTAGTATTCGTTTACCAACAAGCGCATTAATCAGAGTGCTCTTGCCGGTCGTGAAAGCACCCATAATCACTACACGGAATATTCCGTCATGGATATCCTGAGCTTGTCGCATTAAGAGGTCATGCTGAAGTGAAAGGCCCAAGCCTACTTCATGCTCGTCTACTGTTTTCTTCTCGCCAACCAATATGGCTACCTGCTGAAGTGTATTGATCAAACACTCATTCTTGTAACTGTTGTATGCCATCTTTCTTAGTTTATAATATCGCTTTTATTACAATTTGTTTAGACAAAAGCTTTCCCTCCCCAAGAAGGGAAAGCCTTTGAAAAGACTAAAAGTTCAATCCAAATTGAGCTTGCTAAAACCAATGGCAAGCATAGGAATAAGAATACTTGTAAACATACGTGTATTGATTTAAATTGTTAGACAAAAGGCTCATACAAGGGCCTGTTAATACTCATGTTGTACTCCTGAGAATACTGTGAAAGTTCAGAAGCGAAAGGCTCGAACGTCAGGATTGACTTGTTGCCGTAAAAATGTCTCTTAACCATATCTTCTCTGTTTTATTGTGAAACAATGCTCGTTTTATATAATGAGTCCTTTTCTATAAGATTATATCTGCTCCTGAATTTTTTTTATACGGGGTGGCAAAAATGTCACCCTGTATAAAAATAGACTACCGTCTTAGAAGTCCAGCTGAGCCTGGAGGCCTTCCTCCATTACGTGAGAGTAACCAAATTGCTGCTCCTAACATGCCGATTGTAATTGGATCCATAAATATCTGTTTTTAACTTGTTAATTTATATTCCTCCTGTTAGGCAGCAGAGCCTGCACCTGCCGCAGCTCCACCAACCAAGCCTTTTGTAACTCCTGCAACGAAACCAACGGGACCTGCTGCAAAGAAACCGATAGTGCCCATTACTGCTGCACAACCCAGTGCGCATCCTGCGCCTTTCTTCAATCCATCTGTAAACTTGCTCATAATTTTCTGTTTTTTAATTATATGTAATATGTTAATTGCTTACAATTATTAAGAGTGCAGTACTCTCTAATTATATCAAGTTATCTTTCATTTTTTCATCAGGATGTTTTTCTCGCCCAACACCCTGATGAATTTATGGTTCAACGCTATCTGATGATATCATCATTACGCTTGAAAGAATCTCATGGAAGAATCCACGCATACACCGTAAGTCCGAGTGACTAGAAGAAGTAACGGGCAACGCGGCTAACGCCGTAGGCTGCTGTAGCAAATGCAAGAGCTGTGAACATATTGCAATTATATTTATTGTTAATACCTGTGGATATTATCCACGTTTCGGTCTCAAGAGCCTCTAGCTCCATTGCTGCGCTTAGAAGCCCAGGAAGTAATGGCGAGCAAGGCGATAGCCGGCGACGCACAATGCGGTAGAGATTGTCATAATTCGTTTAATTTGAGGGTTATTACTCATGTTTACAGGGGAAGCCCCTGCCTGTGAGACATCGCTCCTTAGAAGAAGATGTCAAGAATGAAATCAATCAGTCCTTCCATAATTTTAATGTTTTTAATTGTTATTAATCAAAGACGCTTTCGCGCCTGTCTTACGCACACATCTGGTTTCCGCAATGCGGACAAAACCGAGTTCCATTAGGGATGCTTCTTCCGCAGTGATGGCAGTAACCACCAAAAGTATGCTCATTTCCAGAGTAGTTGTACTTCGACAGTACAGACTGGGCAATCTCCAATGCCTTGTCATCAAGGCGTGACTGCTTAATTAGACCCCAGATCTGAGTCAGTATCACAGGCCAGCACAACAGAAGCGTAATCGTTGTTGGTATTGCCTGCATGCCGAAGATTCCGGCACTTGCCTTGAAACCAATAGTCTCACCCATGGGCTGAAGCGATACCTTCAATGCCGTACGTAGGCCTAATAATGCCTTGAACATCCCTCCCTTGGTTATAGAGATCTCCTTGCCACCAGTATAGCCTTCCTCCTCCTTGACAGAGTAGCCTTCTGATTCAAAATAGTCGCAAATAGCCTTGCTCATAGCGGGTACTGCATTGGGGTGACCAATCAATGTCTCAGTTGTGCTGAATGTTGCCATAATTGTTGTTGTTTATTGTTTATTACTCCGTTTATTAACTCTCTTTGTCATATATGAGGAACAATTCCCTGAAATCTCTCAGCAAACTAACAATTATTTTATGGAATTTCCACAATTCTTACAAAACTGCCAGTCAGACATAATCTCTGCACCGCACTTTGGGCAATGAAGCCCCCTGAACTCATCCTGACTATGAGATGTCAACATCTTGTATTGATTGGATTCAGCCCATCTTAATATCTCGCGTACGCGCACGGCAGCAAACGGATGGTTCAGCCATGCTGTAGCTATTGTCTGCAGTGCCTTGTTCCAGGTGTCGTCAGTACGAATCTCTTCGTATCTGTCCGCCTGCTTGGCCCACTCGGCCAGATTGATCTTACCTGTAATCGATGTTGGACCTCCTGCAAGCCTTGCCATTACACGGGCTGTCGTCTCTGGAGAGGTGATGAAGCATGATACGCGATCTGCTGAAAGCTCAGACTTACGCTGCCAATAATAGAAAGCCAGTTCAACAGGCATTCCCAACGGGCCAAGCACACCAAGTGCATTCAAGCCATCTTTCAAGTAACCCGCAATAGAATGATACAATACATGACGCAGAAGAATGTGACCGCACTCATGAGCAAGGACAGCATCAAGTTCGTCAGGAGAAAGATACTCTACGAGACCCGATGTCACAGTGATGAAGACCCTCGTGTCCCCAAATGTCCAGGCATTAGGCTCCGGACTCATCGTAAGATAGAACTCAGGCTCATCAATGCCCAATTTCTTGCAAATTGGTGGCAGATGGTTATACAACTCCGGGAGCTGAGTAGGGGAAAGTCTGATGGAAGAAGCCATATTCATACCATACTGCAGCTGCTCTGCACCTATGGAAAGGAACTTCTTAACAATAGGCTTAAAACCTGGTATTGACTCCAACTGGTCAAGTGCTGCCGCATCCTCGGGATGCACAAAGTCATTCTTGTGTAACATAATCATTCCTTTTTATCGTTTAACTATATCTATAGAGCACACATTTGCGACACTCTATCATCATTCCGAATCTTTTTCAATCCGAAATCCTAATTTCAGAATCAGCTTCAGCGTCGTAACAGCAGTGTCACGATCGTAGGCCTTCTCAGAATCAGGAAGACTGTCATAGGACACTAAGCATGGATGGGTCTTCTCCTGGTCGTTTCGCTCATCGCCATATTGCCAGCCCTCGTTCATTCTCGACACTGCCCAGACATCATGAACATTTCTTGCCATCTGCTCCACCAACGAATGCAACTCAATGGGCAACTCAACACCCGATGTGTCAACAGGATTCGGACAATACTCTTGGAATTCCATACTCTTAAGATTTACTTTTTTCATTTGCTTGATTATCTATGTATTAATATGTTTGATATACGATGGGGGCTCTCTAGGAGGGACTCCCAATCAAAAAGTTTAAAAGTTCAGTCCAAATTGAGCTTGCTAAAACCAATGGCAAGCATAGGAATAAGAATACTTGTAAACATACGTGTATTGATTTAAATTGTTAGACAAAAGGCTCATACAAGGGCCTGTTAATACTCATGTTGTACTCCTGAGAATACTGTGAAAGTTCAGAAGCGAAAGGCTCGAACGTCAGGATTGACTTGTTGCCGTAAAAATGTCTCTTAACCATATCTTCTCTGTTTTATTGTGAAACAATGCTCGTTTTATATAATGAGTCCTTTTCTATAAGATTATATCTGCTCCTGAATTTTTTTTATACGGGGTGGCAAAAATGTCACCCTGTATAAAAATAGACTACCGTCTTAGAAGTCCAGCTGAGCCTGGAGGCCTTCCTCCATTACGTGAGAGTAACCAAATTGCTGCTCCTAACATGCCGATTGTAATTGGATCCATAAATATCTGTTTTTAACTTGTTAATTTATATTCCTCCTGTTAGGCAGCAGAGCCTGCACCTGCCGCAGCTCCACCAACCAAGCCTTTTGTAACTCCTGCAACGAAACCAACGGGACCTGCTGCAAAGAAACCGATAGTGCCCATTACTGCTGCACAACCCAGTGCGCATCCTGCGCCTTTCTTCAATCCATCTGTAAACTTGCTCATAATTTTCTGTTTTTTAATTATATGTAATATGTTAATTGCTTACAATTATTAAGAGTGCAGTACTCTCTAATTATATCAAGTTATCTTTCATTTTTTCATCAGGATGTTTTTCTCGCCCAACACCCTGATGAATTTATGGTTCAACGCTATCTGATGATATCATCATTACGCTTGAAAGAATCTCATGGAAGAATCCACGCATACACCGTAAGTCCGAGTGACTAGAAGAAGTAACGGGCAACGCGGCTAACGCCGTAGGCTGCTGTAGCAAATGCAAGAGCTGTGAACATATTGCAATTATATTTATTGTTAATACCTGTGGATATTATCCACGTTTCGGTCTCAAGAGCCTCTAGCTCCATTGCTGCGCTTAGAAGCCCAGGAAGTAATGGCGAGCAAGGCGATAGCCGGCGACGCACAATGCGGTAGAGATTGTCATAATTCGTTTAATTTGAGGGTTATTACTCATGTTTACAGGGGAAGCCCCTGCCTGTGAGACATCGCTCCTTAGAAGAAGATGTCAAGAATGAAATCAATCAGTCCTTCCATAATTTTAATGTTTTTAATTGTTATTAATCAAAGACGCTTTCGCGCCTGTCTTACGCACACATCTGGTTTCCGCAATGCGGACAAAACCGAGTTCCATTAGGGATGCTTCTTCCGCAGTGATGGCAGTAACCACCAAAAGTATGCTCATTTCCAGAGTAGTTGTACTTCGACAGTACAGACTGGGCAATCTCCAATGCCTTGTCATCAAGGCGTGACTGCTTAATTAGACCCCAGATCTGAGTCAGTATCACAGGCCAGCACAACAGAAGCGTAATCGTTGTTGGTATTGCCTGCATGCCGAAGATTCCGGCACTTGCCTTGAAACCAATAGTCTCACCCATGGGCTGAAGCGATACCTTCAATGCCGTACGTAGGCCTAATAATGCCTTGAACATCCCTCCCTTGGTTATAGAGATCTCCTTGCCACCAGTATAGCCTTCCTCCTCCTTGACAGAGTAGCCTTCTGATTCAAAATAGTCGCAAATAGCCTTGCTCATAGCGGGTACTGCATTGGGGTGACCAATCAATGTCTCAGTTGTGCTGAATGTTGCCATAATTGTTGTTGTTTATTGTTTATTACTCCGTTTATTAACTCTCTTTGTCATATATGAGGAACAATTCCCTGAAATCTCTCAGCAAACTAACAATTATTTTATGGAATTTCCACAATTCTTACAAAACTGCCAGTCAGACATAATCTCTGCACCGCACTTTGGGCAATGAAGCCCCCTGAACTCATCCTGACTATGAGATGTCAACATCTTGTATTGATTGGATTCAGCCCATCTTAATATCTCGCGTACGCGCACGGCAGCAAACGGATGGTTCAGCCATGCTGTAGCTATTGTCTGCAGTGCCTTGTTCCAGGTGTCGTCAGTACGAATCTCTTCGTATCTGTCCGCCTGCTTGGCCCACTCGGCCAGATTGATCTTACCTGTAATCGATGTTGGACCTCCTGCAAGCCTTGCCATTACACGGGCTGTCGTCTCTGGAGAGGTGATGAAGCATGATACGCGATCTGCTGAAAGCTCAGACTTACGCTGCCAATAATAGAAAGCCAGTTCAACAGGCATTCCCAACGGGCCAAGCACACCAAGTGCATTCAAGCCATCTTTCAAGTAACCCGCAATAGAATGATACAATACATGACGCAGAAGAATGTGACCGCACTCATGAGCAAGGACAGCATCAAGTTCGTCAGGAGAAAGATACTCTACGAGACCCGATGTCACAGTGATGAAGACCCTCGTGTCCCCAAATGTCCAGGCATTAGGCTCCGGACTCATCGTAAGATAGAACTCAGGCTCATCAATGCCCAATTTCTTGCAAATTGGTGGCAGATGGTTATACAACTCCGGGAGCTGAGTAGGGGAAAGTCTGATGGAAGAAGCCATATTCATACCATACTGCAGCTGCTCTGCACCTATGGAAAGGAACTTCTTAACAATAGGCTTAAAACCTGGTATTGACTCCAACTGGTCAAGTGCTGCCGCATCCTCGGGATGCACAAAGTCATTCTTGTGTAACATAATCATTCCTTTTTATCGTTTAACTATATCTATAGAGCACACATTTGCGACACTCTATCATCATTCCGAATCTTTTTCAATCCGAAATCCTAATTTCAGAATCAGCTTCAGCGTCGTAACAGCAGTGTCACGATCGTAGGCCTTCTCAGAATCAGGAAGACTGTCATAGGACACTAAGCATGGATGGGTCTTCTCCTGGTCGTTTCGCTCATCGCCATATTGCCAGCCCTCGTTCATTCTCGACACTGCCCAGACATCATGAACATTTCTTGCCATCTGCTCCACCAACGAATGCAACTCAATGGGCAACTCAACACCCGATGTGTCAACAGGATTCGGACAATACTCTTGGAATTCCATACTCTTCGTTTTTTTTGATTCTCATATATCAAAAGTACAAAAACGAAAAGAAACACTCATTACGCTACAAAAAAAAATGGAAGAGACACAAAATGCTCTTCCATTTCTTAAATATAATTTAGACCTTATTTAAAATCTTCCCAACTTAACTTCTTTCCACAATGGGAACAAAACAAATGATGCATTTCAATCGGTTCACCACAATCTGGACACCTATTAAGTTTGTTCACATTAACAATACGGTAGCCAAGGCGTTTCAGCAGTTTAATAGTATTAACTGCCATGTCTACATCTGGCTTTTTATCTTCCTCTGGAAGTTCTGTATAAGGACGGAAGAAGTGATTACATCCTTTAACTTCATGCCCGTCTTTATCTAATGGTGCATACTTTAAACCTGGATTTTTCCGCAATTTCTCTTCAGCCCATACATTATGCGCATTCTCAGCAATGGTGTCAATCAGTTCTAAAAGATCCGGCGTTAATGACACATCACTTACATCAATTGGGCGAGGATTATATTCATTCTCATACTCTTTTTCACGTATCAAAACCACATAATTTTTTGACTCATTCCACGCTTCTTCAAATGCTGTTAGAGAATAAACATCCTTCTCATTTCCTGTTGCCGGGTTATATAGAACAATCTCGTTAGCGACCTTATCTATTGAGACAACAACAACTGCATGATTAGGATTATCCTCAGAGAAAGGATCTTCTTCGTTACCTGACAACCTGAATCCGTTTACCACAACTATAATATCATATTCTTCTAGGGCTTCGCATAGTTTGTTTACATCTGCATCATAGACTCTATTAACTAACAAGCCATTTGATTCTAATAGTTTACCAATATTATAAAGAGGTGTGCCCATACTTCTTAGCCAATAGTTGCTTTTTGCTTCTTCAACTAAGGAACTATCAGAAATCTCTTTCCCATGTTTTTTTAACAAATAGGACTCACATTGAAAATCACATAGATTCTCCCCGTCATCCGCTGCCATCTTACTGATTGGCAAAAAACTTCCATAATCTGCATCTATTTGTCTCGCATAATTCATGCGCTGGGTTGATATCACATGTTCTTCCAGAGAAGAATCAAATGCCATTGTCTCCAAGACATCTATTGTGTCTTGTACTGAAAGATTCCCATTCAGGAAATCAATGATATTTTCTTTTGTAACTATATTATTCATCGCTTAATTCTTTTTTTTATTCCCAATACGGAAAGTCGATTAACTTCTTAATTCCCAACTCTTCGTCCTTAGAAAGATACTCTTCTGGTTCTAAAGTTTGAACGACTTTATACATTTTATCTAAAGCCTTACGCAAATTTGCAGCCATAATAGAAGGCAACTTACGATGCTCTACTGCTAATTCTTCGACCGTTCTACCGTCTTCAAAAAACTCTTTTAATATTGATTCTTCATAATCAGAATAAATTTTGTCTTTAGGATTCTCCTTGAAATATAATTGACATTTTTTATATTTCTTGAAATTTCGCTTCCTGATAACAGGGAGAGCGACCCTTACAAGAGCTGTCATCGCTTCATTCATCATGTTGTAAATGGCGGCATTTGTGCAACCCCAATCTTCTGCCAAAGTCTCCACAGGAACGCCTTCAAGCTTAATTGCACGTATTATTTCTATATGCTTGGGGTTTGTCAAAAGTTGCAAAAAACTCTCCAACAACACAATAGCACTATCGACATGACGAGAGTCTCCTGAATCGTCAATAATTTGGATTTCATTGTCTTTTTCCTTCAAAGTAGAATCCTCATCTGCCGTAGAAATATCCGAGGGTTGAGCTGGACTGTCTGAATCATCTTCAATAGAGCTCTCGGAGGAATTAGTTTTAGCTATGGTGGAATTCGTCTGAACCGAATCAAAAGAAATAATAGTACCATCTCTAACGCCTAACTCTTCATCAACCTTGGGTCTGTCCCTGTTGGCAAGATTTCGTAAGCATGCTCGTAACCAGCCTTCATAGTTTTCGATAGATTCTATGGGGCCAGGGTTTACCCTAGAAAGAAAAAACCTCTGAAAAAGAATTGCTTCTATTTCATCTTTACATCCTTTGTATTTGTCATCTTTATAATTATAAGAAACAACTTCTTTAAAAATATTCCGATACTCTTTGTAAACGATTTCACATGCCAAGCCCCAGTTTGAAGCCCCTCCTTTCAAAGTCAAATTTTTCGCCAATTCTTTATTTACTTCTGAACGAATCTTCTTGACTCTCCTTTCTGACAAATCATATACCCACTTGTCAAATAGTACATCCTTGTCGACCTGTGACAAATCTTTAATTACAAACTCTTTAAAATCCTTATAGAAGAAGGCACTAACATCAACCTCTTCATACTTTTTAGTAGAGAAGCGGATTGATATAGTCTCATCAAACTTGCTTCTATTTTTCTCTATGAAGCGTTTAAAGCACTCCTCTTGCCTATTGGGATCCTTTAGTAACTGTGCAAATATGAATGGAGTCATCATTGGGGTTGTTTTTGACTTTTTATTCTTTTTGCCGCGAATTTACGCAAAAAAATGCATATTTGTTTGTATTAATAATCTTTTGTTCATAACTATAGGCGTTTTTTAATTTTAATTAACTACTCTTAGAATAAAATGCTTGTAAAGCCTTTAATATACTTACAAGTTATTCTTCCATTTATTTACATGTTTTATATGACATGTATGCGCAGCGAGCACCATAAAGAGCCAGCCAAGTTAGATAAGTTGACGTTATCAGCATAACATAATTATTTAAAAGGTGAATACTTTGTGAATTAACTCTATTCGCTTATTAAGAGACAATATTGAAACAAATCTATCAACACTCCTTTCATCTCATCTTTTTTACGGCTGAAAAAAAGATTGTCATCAATATTTGCGTTTTTAACAATCTTCCATGATATAACTTGCTGATTATACTGCTCGTAATAATAAACAAAACAAAAAAAGGAGGTCGTTATGATACAGACAAGAAACTCGTCCAAGTTCTGGAATCAATTAATGAGAGCCACTTCTGGTTGGTTTTCTACCGCCAAAGAGTGTTATACTGTGGCTCAGGACAATTATCTGATCCTTGATGGCCTTGTGTGGACTATAGACAGAAGTCGTTTACTGAGAATGGCCGTTGATGCTGCAAAGCAGGGATGGTGCAATAAAGCCAATGCTTATATTGGTGAATTGGCTTTAAAATTTGGCTTAAACGCATATAGCCTCACACTCCCATTAAGTACGGCCATGGCAAACTTTGGCTATTCTGATCAGGAAATCAAGCTGCTCAGTAGCTGGATTAATGGCTATAGGACAGGCATTAACAATTACATTCAAAACAACCAATACACATGCTAAAATTATGAACACATTTAAAAAAATCACTAACGCTATGCATAAGTTTGGCGACGGACTTAAAGGTGCGACCATTGGAACCGCTTCTGGAGAGTTCCTATCGGGAATAGGACACCAAGAGTTTGGAAGTACTCTCACTGATTATGGGGATAGAAGTATCAGTTCAGCAGCTGAAGCGACTCGTCAAGTGCCCATCATAGGCGAATCCCTTAGCCGTAGAACATATAATGTTCTGTCTAATGTTCGAACTGTTAGCCGCCTCGTTGGAAAAGGTACAGCATATTTCTATAACAAAAACAATAAATAAATCAAAACGCTTATGAAACCGAAACATTGGATTAAGTTAGGATTGTTCGCCATGAGTCTTATTTCGGGTGACCCTGTTACTGCTGTGAAAGAATTGTTAGACCCAACGGATTCTGTCTGACTATCGTCAGCATTATTGAATAATCACTACGTATTAGGGCGTGCTTCACAGAATGAAGTGCCCCCTCTTTATTTAGAACGAATCATAGGTTTCGCAACTCAAAATCGTCTTCTAGACAATAACTTATATGGATTTTTCGGCCATATATTTATTCTAAATAATACTTACGTTTCTCATCGGGAGAAAGTTTCCATTTGGGAAGTCGGCTTTTCTCACTCCTCAGAGATTTATTCAAAGAATTAAATTTCCACAAGAACAAATAATCAACAAGGCGATTCTCTTTGTTGGGAACTTTATTTTGCACATCCATGCTGGAAGTCGCAATATAAGTTGTTTGCGGACTCATTGCAAAACAGTTGAAACCAATACCGACCCTTATTTCATCATTTACACATACTCCTGTAGAAGTATCCCATACTTTAATTGAACTTTTGCTTTTACTAACCAAATAGTTACCATCAATACTAAATTGTAGCGCATCGACTCTTCCTTTATGACTTAAGATTTCAAACAAACTTTCCCCTAGATGATAACCCTCCATGGATCCTTGTATTTTCTTAATAATTTCAGGATCATGTTTTACAGTATTATATGAATCAAATAAAAACAATTCGCCCTTGAGTGATTGGCCATGTTGAAATAATAATCCTGGATCATCAATTTTGTCAACCGTTTTAATATATATAGAGTTGTTACTAGTTCCAATCGCTATCTTATTGGTAAGAGAGTTATATGCGACACTTTCAATATTGTCATGAGTTATAGGAAAGAAACTACTTTCTTTTGAACCAATTTTCCATAAGAACAAACCATTTGCTGTAGCAGATATTATTTGTTGACATCCCTTTATAACGTTAGCAAACAATACTCTATCATCATGATGGTAAGATGTAATAACATTTTCCTCAATAAAATTTGAAATTGATACTGTCCCGTCATGAGAAGAAGTAATCACATTTTTGTCATCTACAAAATATATACTATTTATAACTTCTTTATGAATACGATATCTATGTAATAATATACCCGATATAGCATTAACAATTAGGACTTCACCACTTTCATTACCAACTGCCAAAATAGTGCCTTCAGTGTTTAAGGTGATACAGTTATTTCGTAAGTTACTATAATTTTTTGAGAATGTAGCCGTAGACCATAGTTGGTTTCCAGTAATAACATCATAACAAGAGATATGACCATCATAAGAGGCAACATAAAAAAGAGTTTCTTCTTTATTAAAAATCAGAGCATTTGCATAACTGTTAGCCAAAGCTAATGATGTCTTATTGTAACCCACACTATGTCCCCATAGGTTTACACGGTTATCGTTTGTGACAGTTAATATATTGCTACAATCACTATTCATAAAAGAATAGTTGATAGGTGCTTTATGTTGTAATTTAGCTACTTGCTTATAATTGTCTGAAACATCCCAAATACAAGCAACATTGTCTGAGCTTGACCCTATTAGATAAGAACCGTCTTCACTATAATTAATCTGATGGATTACAGCATCTGTTTCAATAGAATCATAAATATCTTCATTTGAAGTTATTAACAACACCTTCCCCTCAACTTTTGCTAACGCCAATGTCATTCCATTCGGGCTAAAAGAAAAGTCAAGAACATTTGGTATCGTGTCAATTATAGATCCCGTTGTCATATCTCCATAAACAGCAACACTATCTGAACATAATATGCAAACTGTTCCCTTTTTACTATTGTACTTTACAACCTGTGCATCATATGAATGAGGATAGACGATGGGAGTAATACCATTGGGACGCATTTGACAAAGGATATTCTTAAATCCTTCCAAATCCTTATTCGCAGCAATTTTTTCTATCGATTGAAAATTATTTATGAGTGAAGGTATGCTTACTGACGTAATTATTGAATCCATAAAGCTATACAAAAAAGACTTTCCCTCTACGTCAAAAACATCTTGAGATAGTCGTTGACGGTAGGGGAATTTGCCTAGTTCTTTCTTTCTTTCAATATCGTAGAAAGACAACGCTCTGTTTGAAGAATATGTTAGAACATATTTGTTGTCCTTTGTAAACATTATTTCCCATATATTCCCACCTGGTCTCCAAAAATCCACTAGCTGTCCCGTTTCAGCATTCCAAACTCTCGCTACCTTGTCGCGACACCCTGTGGCTATATACTTACCGTTTTCGCTTATTGCCGCACAATTAACTAGCCTGTCATGTTTAAGAGTCAGGGTATCACCTGTCTCTATATTCCAAAGACATGCAGTATTATCATTAGATGCTGACAAAATCTTGCTTCCATTTGAATTGAATATGGCTGTATTAATTTTTAACTTATGCTCAAGATAAGTATCCTGATGCCATTCGGCAGAATGTATAGTAGCTAGTGATTTCCTATATGCTTGTTCCACTTCTGGAACATATGGCCATATAAAATTGGTTGTCGAATCAGGCAAAAAATTCATCATCATACGTTCTGCCAAAAGTGGATTCCCATTTTCTATTAGTTCATTAGCTTTACTGGCAACTGACTTAGCTTGGTTCTCCATCATCTTCCAATTGGCTTTTAAAACATTATCGCGTTCCTGAGCTAACCTTACATTCGATAGTTGAAGGTCTCTATTGGTCTGATTTAAATCAATCTTCTGCATATATATGATTCGATTCTGCTTCAATATGCTATCTTTTTGTAATTTGATATTAGCAAAAGCAATTTGTAAGGAGTCATTAGTCTTAAGTGCAACATCCTTTAACGAATCTGCTCGATCTCGTTCTCTCTCAATAACAAAATTCTGATATTTTAACTTTCGATTGGCTTCTGCAATTATTCCAATTATGATAAAACTAGTAATCACAGCGAAAACACCCGCAACTGTCCATAACCTTTTTCTTTGTCTCTTTTCTCTCTCAAATCTCTGCCATAGAGTATCAAACTTCAAGCCAAACATCTTAGCGACAACCTTTACAACTGCTGCATCACGCCCCATCTCATTGATGTTTACGCCAAGAAGTTCTCGCTCCTTAGGTAAATTCAACAATGCAACGGGGAAGCACTCTTCATCCAAATTGTCAGAAAAAGGTTTACCGCCAATGATAAAAGGAATTATTTTATCAGACCTTCCCATGTCGATAAAAGTCTGCACTTCTTTGCCAACCCATTTTGATTGGGCGGCACGTGGGGAACAAATAACAATGAGATATTTAGAGTTGTCAAGAGCTTCATAGATTTCGTCGGCCAACACGCCAGCGGCCAACTCTGACGTGTCTTTAAACACGGGTCGGATGCTTTGTGGCAAAGATGGATTTTCCTTCCTTACGCTTGTTGGGAGATGATAATGTTCCAGCTTGTGTTGTAGCCATATTGCCCATTTTTCGTCTTCTCGCTTATAGCTGATGAATGCAAAATAATCTTTCCCTTGTTTCATATTAGCCTTATTTATCTTTATTAATTCATTTACATTATATACATATTCAAAGAGTCATCATATTTCTCAAATAAATGATAATTCTGGGACTTACAACCAAAATCCTAACCGAAAAGACAGAGAGAACCAACCCAATGTTCATTTGTTTGATCTAAAAGGATAGAACTCCTATCCATTATGCTATTCCAAATAGTACTTCTTCTTTTCTTCCTTCGTTAGCGGATAGTCTTTGAAACGGTTACGCGTTTCGTCAATCAACTCATGGAAAAGAGGATAATTCCAAATGCGGATAGTACAATCAGCAGAAACAGAAGCAATTCGCTTGCCATCAGGACTGAAGGAGGCGAAATACACACTATTTGTATGATCCTCTAATGTCATCCACATCTGTTGTCTTGTTTCAGCATCCCAAATTCGAATTGTTCTGTCCAATGCCGCCGATACAATACATTTCCCATCGGGACTGAAGAATGCGGATCTCACCCCTCCTGCATGCCCTATCAGAGAATTCCCTATTTGTTCCCTTGTTTCTGCATCCCAAATGCGGATGGTATTATCCGATGATGCAGAGACTATAAACTTGCCATCGGGACTGTAAGAAGCAGAGTGCACCATGTCTTTATGTCCGTCTAGCGGTCGACCTATCTGTCGTCCGGTTTTTGCGTTCCAGATTCGGATAGTATGGTCAGCTGATGCTGAAACTATATGCTTACCGTCAGGACTGAAGGAGGCGAAGTACACTTCGCGATTATGTCCTTCAAGCATTCGGTCTATCTGTCGTCCGGTTCTTGCGTTCCAAATCCGAATAGTATGGTCAGCTGATGCTGAAACTATATGCTTACCGTCAGGACTATAAAAAACTGAATATATGCTACCTTTATGTCCTACTAACGGCTGGCCTATCTGCCGACCCGCCTCAACATCCCAGATGCGGATGGTACGGTCATGAGATGCCGAGGCAATGCGCATTCCATCAGGACTAAAGGAGGCAAAGAGAACTGAATTTGAATGTCCTACAAACGGCTTACTTATTTTCTGCATTGTTTCTATATCCCAGATTCCAAGAGCACGATTATGTACTTCTGAGACAATACGCTTGCCATCAGGACTGAAGGAGGCGAAAACTCCCCTTGCACGACCTTTCAATGGCCTCCCTATTTGTCGAGAACTTTCCGCGTCCCAGATGCGAACAGTATTGTCTGAAGATGCCGAAACAATGCGCTTCCCGTCAGGACTAAAGGAGGCAGACTGAACACAATCTTTATGTCCCACGAATGATTTCCCTATCTGTAGACCTGACTCAGCATTCCAAAGGCGGACAGTCTTGTCCAATCCAGATGAAACGATGCGTTTCCCATCTGGACTATAAGAGGCCGAGGACACCCCTCTTGAATGTCCCTCTAATGGCTGACCAATCTGCAAACCTGTCTCAACATCCCAAATGCGAATAGTACAATCATGCGATGCTGAAACGATACGCTTTCCATCGGGACTGAAGGAGGCATACCGCACAGTGTCTTTATGTCCCTCTAATGGCTGGCCAATCTGCTGCCCAGTTTCTGCGTTCCAAATTCGAATAGTGTTATCCCATGATACTGAGACAATACTCCGTCCATCAGGGCTGAAGGAAACACTTACGACAGGTTTTGTGTGTCCCACTAATGATTGGCCAAGCTGCCGACCCGTCTCAACATCCCAGATGCGGATGGTACAGTCCATTGATGCAGAGACTATGCGTTTGCCATTGGGACTGAAAACAGCAGAATAAACATCGCCATTATGCTTTTCAAACGTCTTTCCGATTTGAAGACCTGTCTCTGCATCCCAGATGCGGACAACATTGTCTGAGGATGCAGAAACGATGTGCCTCCCATCAGGACTGAAAGAGGCAGAGTGTATTATTCCATGAGGTTTATCTAACATCTGCACAAGCACTATCTGCCGTCCCGTCTCTGAATCCCAAATACGAAAAGAATTGTCGAAAGATGCTGAAACAATACGCTTCCCGTCCGGACTAAAGGAGGCGGAGCATACTGAACCGACATGGCCTCTCAAGATTGCAGACTGAAACATAGAAACAATTCTAAATGCACTTTCTACCTCCATAGTATATGGTAAAGGTGGGGTTACAACTTCTAATAGCAATCTTCTCGCCAAGTACGAATCACCTTCTATTACTAGTTGTTCCGCTTTCTCAGCTATAAAACGATTTTGAACAATCTTCAATTTCTCTTTCTCTTCTCGTTCTTTACGTTCTTGCTCTGCTTTGTCCTTACCATAGCGATCCCATAAGTCATCAAAGCTAACCTTTGGTAACATCCCTGCTAACACCTTAACGAATGCTTTATCGCGACCTGTCTCACATACATTACCTCCAAGCAAGTCATTCCCTCTTGAAATATCAATCAAAGCAGAGGGAAAGCATTCTACGTTGCAGTCCATGGAATGAGGCGTACCTTCAACTATAAAAGGAAATATGTGTTCGGTAATATCTATTGGTTTACCGTCCAAGGCTTGACGATACTCGCCTGTTTTGATAAATTCATGTATCTCTTTATTGACCCATTGAGGATTTGCGGCACATTTGGGAGAGCAAATTACAATCAAATTTTTAGATTCCCTTAGCGCCTTGGAAATCTGACTAGATAGTTTTCCGGCTTTCAGTTCATCTATATCTCTGAAAACTGGACGAAACTCCTTGGGGATATCTAATTCCTCACGTCTTCCAACTAAGGCAGCTGGCAGGTGATAATATTCCAGTTCATGTTGCAACCATATAGCCCACTCTTCATCCTCACGTTTATAACTGATGAATGCAAAATATTTATTCCCTTCTTCCATAACGGTTCCTTTGAGATGAATCTAAAAATCGTATTTCGAATTGTTGAGTTCTGGTTCATTCTCGATTTTTCCATCGAAAAACAAAATGTCACATTATGTTAATAATTCGACTATCATTGTCCGTTTTGCTTTCGTTGAAGGATAAAATTTGACAACGTATGTTTTATCCTCTTGCAAACTATTGGCTAAAAGTATTCCTAATCCAACACTCTCAGTTGTTCTAGAAGTTAAGTAGAAATGTTCATTACTTTTTAAAATACAATACATTGACTCCATTTACTACCTCTTATACCCCCACAGTTTTATTCTTCCTCTAGATACCACCATCACAATATTTCGAAATTATAAATATCTTTCATATTCGAGGGCAATTCCACATCAGAACTTATACTCAGTGGATAAATTGTTAATCTCGCATTCTCTTTGGGCTGAACTTGGGGAAATGCCAAGCTCAACGCCTGAGAGAGTTCTTTATCCACATATTCACTCTCTGCTGCATTCTTTGACCAGCATAGAATAAACAAATCTGCAGAGTCAATAAACTCCTGAATCTCCAAAGGATATATACTCCCTACATCAAGGTAATGTCTGTCAAAGAAATAGTTTGCCCCTATTGCCTTGTAAGCTTGGGCAATAAATTTAACTTGTTGTTCATCTAAGTGAGAATAAGAAATAAAAACTTTGGAAAATTTCTTAGATAATATTTTCGCGACTTTTTTTTCAGGAGAATACACATCTACCACAGAAATAGAAAAATCAAGTTCTCCCAATAAAGCATGATTAATGGTAATAAAAGTTTCAAAGAATAGTTTTTCTTTTTTATATTTACTCGATACAGGAATTACAAAACACGCCTTTGATACTCTATCCTGCCAAATAAAAGATTTAGATTGTGTCAATTTGGGACAATTAATCACGTTTAATGAAACTGTCAAGCTATCGCCTACCTTAATGTCAAAATTCAGAGGAATATAACTTCGCTCTGTTGCATCCTCATCCGTTTTCTCTGCTTCACAAATTACATATTGTCTCTCTTCGCCTTTGTAAACGTATATTTGAATCATTACATTTTCACCACGCTTAATCTCGTTTGGAGCAAACGCGCTTGCGCTCCCTACCAGAGTTTTTGATGGTGACGTTTTACCTCCTAGAAGGACAGAACCTTTTTTATTGTTTCTTCCCTCATTGCTTTCAACTATGCGTCTAATAATTACACGAAAAGAATCTAAATAATTCCCATTTTTATGAGAAATTAAATGTTTTATTGTTTGCAAATATATAAATAAGCGCAAGTCAACAGATGACTCAGTTTCTGCCGCTATGAAAGTTGCCTTCATGGCTTTCTGCTTACATAGCATCTGAAATGTAGCAGAAAAGCAGGACGAAATATCAACAACTCCTTCAAAATCTTTTGGAATAGAATCTACGACTTCATTGATGTTAATTATATTTCCCATAAAATCAAGACAATCCAAATAACGATGGCGATGCACAGTTATTATGATAGTAGGATAAGAGTATACAGTTTTTAACTGTTCAACAGAATGCAGATTGATAACATCTACATTTCTTGCAACCAGAAAATTAATTGCTTCCGATATTTTTGTAGCTGTCTGTTCATAATAAGTCCATAAGATTTCTGCATCCATCGAACCATATTGAAGTTGCAAGGAGTCTACAAAATCTGATGGTTCTTTCTTATTGAAACAACACAAAAAAGCATCCTTAGTGTAAGGGAGTCCAATACACCATACTATTTGTCCTTTAGGCAATTTTCGCTTGAATAAATTTTGAAGTATCATGCGCTTTGAATATATTGATTAGTTGTGCAAACAGATATCGCTCCATTTCTTTTACATCACGTGAGTCGATATTAAGCTCAGACAAACCACGCCGAAACCAATACTCATCCCATAATTGAGTCGGCCTATTCATTAAATCATTTAAGAAAGCAATTAGGTATTCTTTGAATTTCTCCCAATTCCCATTTATATCTTTGGGGATATTAAACACCATACATTCATACACACGACCACTATATTGTCCATTCAAAATATACTGAGCCCTTCTTGGTATAATGAATTCTACATATTCTACGCCATCCGATCCTTTGTAGAAATTTTCTTGCATGGCCCGAACATCATATTCAGCAAGATTTATGCCCTCAGAAGCTGCCTTTATTATCTTGTCCCTCGTCGGTTTGTTACTTCCTTGCTCATAAAGGTACATTCTAACTTCATTGGCTTCAGTCCTTACACAGTTAATTACCTTTTGCCCCCCCTCATTGGGCTTTGTCTGAGAAAGATATTCGCCTATTTTAGGAAGCACATCTTCCTGCGCTTTTGCTTCTCCAATACCCTTTCCCAACATTTCTGTGGCAACCAAAAGGCGATTAGAACGTCTTGCATTCTCCAAAAGATGCTCTAATTCCTTATTCTTAATAACTTGTTCTGCCTCACTCTTACAACCGACACAACTCTTTAGCCATTTCCAGCCACCCTTTGCAGCTTTCGCTCCCTGTTGTAACTGCTTTCCGTTTATACCTGCACTTAGAGGCGTTGTTTCATTTTGAACCCTTTCTGGTATAGGTATGTCAACAGAACCCAAAATGAGAAGAGTGATACCCATGTACTTTGCTAGTTTATTCTTTCTCATGTTGTGCCTAATTTATTCAAATTTATTCATATTATAATAACTCTATAGTTTCATTGCTTTCACAGGCTATATCTCCTAAAATCTTCACTGACCTTATATTTCAAGTCGCTGATATCACTATATTCAATATAGTACTGGTGAATTTCTGAGACTTGCTCACGTATTTTCTGTATATCACTTTTAGCATTTATTTTAGCATAATTATTTACCTTATCGCCTAAACGTGAATACACATATATCTTTGGCCTTCGGTTTCTTAAATAAGACTGTAAGGCTATGTTGAATTCTTTATATGTAACTCCTCCTACAGTACTGTCCAAAATGAATATCGCAAATTCTGCTTCGTGCTGAATATAGTCATTAAACAGTTCCTGAGATCCGCCCAAATTAAACATTCTTGGAAAATCTTCGAATGTCTTAACACAAAAAGAATATCCCCTAGTAGAATTGTTTGCTATATGAGTTAATGCAGATATAACTGCATCACGTTCCCTTTCCAAGACCAAGGCACCCGCAACAAAAACATTGATCCGATTATGCCAAACTATCGGATCACCTGACAAACCCGATATTAAATTATCTAGTCTTTGAGTTATTTCCGATTCCGTTGTTGATTCTGAAACAACTCTTCTGCATTCCATTATCACCTTAATGACATTTACACCTTCTTTCTTGAGTCTATCTAGATTATACACTATCATGTTTTGAAGGTCAAAATTCTGTCCATACATTTTGTTGGCATGCTGTTCAGTATGTCTGGGATAATATCTAACTACAACCAAGTCCAGGTCTTCACTATATCTATACGAACTACATCCTTTTTCTAACCATTCTATTGTCTCCAGGAAACCTTTTTCGTCAAAATATATTCTCCCAAAGTCATCATCTTCATAAATGACCTTATTCCCTTCTTCTGATCTGTAGGGGACTACCTTCTCATCCTGATTAGAGAAGCCCGGGAGAAACAACGCCACGTTTTCAGAGCGCGCATCAAGATACGAGAAGTTTTTGATGATGTCTATCCCCGCGTTTGTCTGATTTCTCGGATTCATAACAAGGAATACATACCACCGTTCTTTCTCTCTCTTTTCTTTATCCCAATTCAGTATCTGAATTAATTCCCTGTAATTTGATATCGGCATCATAGATATGCTCTTTGGATGTAATCATCATAAATAATAAAGGTACTTGTTCAAAAGTCCCTAAATCTTTCTCACTTTAATGCTACAAATTTACATAATTTTATCAAATCTCATATATTTATTTTAATATTTTAAATGCTCTCGATGTTATTTTAACGGTTTTTGGGAGTTTCTTGAGTTCAAACAACATTATGAAACTTTTTCCCTCAAGAAAAAGTACTTACTGCCGTTTAATGTGGTCAATATCTGAGATTCCTACCGTTTTTCCTTTTGCCTAAACGATAATCAAGTTTCTAATAAATGTCCGAAAAATGCTTAGGACTATAGAGAGACCATTTACACTCCCTCTATAGAATCTAAGACCAGCAGCTCAAGCCAAATAAATCACCAATTAGGATATATCCAATATCCGCATTATTTCCCGAGTGTTCTGATTAGGATCATCAACTTGACTGATATGCTTTCGTATAAAATCTAGGTCTTCATCATAGCTTTCATTCAGACCTTCTTTACATATGGCCAACATATAGTGAATCTTGATTGAGTCCTCCATGTCATTTTCATCGTCCAGATATGCCATACTTTTTGTATAGTAACTCATGGCAGTCCGGTATAGTGATGCCTTTTTTTCCAGACTAATGGATGCTGATGATGCAATTTCAAGGTGTGATGCGGCACAATTGGCAAGCGCCTGCCTTATTATTGAAGAATGAATATAATCCGAACAATACTCCTCCAGTCCGTTTGCATACAGGACCTCCTTACCTGCATCATAATCAGCTGTCCGACATTGACAACTTGATATCAGCTTATAGTCTTCCACTAGCATTCTTATCATATAGAGATTATCCTCTTCTTCCAAAACCTTAAGTCGCAAGACAAAAGAATTATGTAAATGACATTGCGCCTTGGGATAGTCCCCATGATCATGGAGCCACATACCATAGTTGTGCTCCAATGCACATTGGATAATGACCTTTCGGCTTTCCTGAAGATCACTTGAAATTCTGTCAATAGTAGATAACACAGAATTATAACAGGACTTGACCTCTTTCTTCTTTGACAAGTAGAACAAGAGGTCTATCTTGGCTCTTACCCATATGTCAAAGACTTCTGATAGTCTCTCGGGTATTCCGAGTACGTTATAGCAATAATCTATGCTTATTTCTGAGTTCCAATACGGCTTCAGCTTCCTCAGTTTTAGATTCATTTCATAGAACTCGAGAAGATTATTTAACTCTGGCTCCAACAGCCTAACGGCTTGGAGAAGAAAGTCCCGAGGGTTGATAAAGATATCACCAAACGCCATTCCACATGACAAAAGCAGTTCTGCCTTTTGTATATTAGTAAGTTCTTCTTCGTGTTTGACTTCCTCAAGTATTCCCTGTGCAAGTTGTTTGTTTGTTAATAACAAATCATAATCACTACATGTCGTTGGTCTTAGGGTGAACTCGATGAATTCCATAACCTCCCTCAAGACTTCCGCTTTAGTCGTATTCGCCGTTATTGGCGCCGGACAGTCAAGGTACTTTGATAATGTGTCATATCCTGCACCATACAGGTAAACGTAAAAATCAAAGTAGTCTGTATCGTCATCTTCATCCAATCCTCCCCAATATCTGAGGAGTTCCCCATACCGATAAGTAAAAGCATAATGGAATACATCTAGGTCTATCAAATAGTCCAGCAAGTCATCAATCTGTTTTGTCATTGCCAGCTGATAAGGATATTCGTCGAAAGTCTCATCAGATAACTCCCTATCACAAAAAAAGTCAATTAATCTGCATCTTATCGCATATTCTCTCTCTTCACTGATGTTGTTGCGAATGACTTCACAGAAAACCCTGTTGTCTATCCATATACGGTCTCCTGCATTAATGGTATATGGTCGTAGAATTGCATATATTAGAGACCATTCATGTTGTTGAAGGTGACAGACCTGCCTGACTGTGTTTTCAGTTAATCCATAATGGGACAAGGACAAAACTTCCAAAACTTCATTTTCCCTGAGGGGAATCAGCAATGCTTTCCAATGTGATATTATCTTCTCATACAATTGTTCATCTGAGCTACCCGCCAACTCTTTTACAGTATTTGACAGGGTGTTGTGAATGCCAAAAACCCTAATTTCATGGAGTACGGCCCTAAGTGAGTGAAAGTCCCAACCACGCTCTATATTTTCTAATTCTGCAAGGAGCTCGTCCTGTAGGAAGCGTCCGTAGTCTCCATAGTAAGTGGTTATTATTGCCCTTGTCAATTCTTTTGGATAACAGACGACTATTCCATCTTCATCAGAATATTCATTCTCTGTTATGATTAATTTGCAATTTTCATATTTTGCCAGTATTGCCTTAATTTCATCTGTATAATGATTCCCCGCATATTCGAGCCCGTCGACAAGGAATACCAATTTCGTACCATTTGTTGTAGTCAAAAATCTTTTGAACTGTTCCTGGACGGAATTATAATTACTTAAGCCCTCTTTCTCTGCATATTCCCTATATGTATAGCCCTGATGACTTTCCAGTTCCAGGAGAAAATGAGAATATATATCTTCCACATAACCTCCTCTATAGAAATGGCTTATCAAAAGCGTTTGATCATTATCTTTGTGATAGTTCATTAGGAACTTAGCTAAGATGGTACTTTTCCCGACACCATGGCTTCCCTTGACTGCAAACAGTCTTTTCCTAGAATCTAAGAAGCTATAAAAAGTATTGAAATCAAAATCGCCCCTGTCTACATAAAACTGCAGGAGTTGTCTCTTTATTTTCTCCTGGTTATTTCTTATCACATGTAGTTCGTCAGTTTCAGCATCGGGAATGGCTACATCTTGAAGAAGTTCCTCTAGAAAAGACGTAATTTTGTCGCCTAGATCCTTTATTGATAAGCAGGGAACAATCCTATATCCTTTCTCAAGCAAAAGCTTACGCATTGACTCTTGTTTCTGAGTATGTGTGCAATAATCTAACCAGAAGAATCGTGATTTGCAGACATCCCCATGTTCAATGGCGCCGTAAAGGAACTCCATTTCTGTAATACTGTATCCTTTTTTTATCCAGGCTTCTATTTCCCTATTGTATTCGTCAAATACTCCATATTCAGTCCTAAAGTTTTCTAGTTTTGGAACGGTTCCATCACTTTTACCGAAAATACCGATAAAAAATGGATGTGTTCGCTCAATTTCCTTCATGCAACTTTTAATAACTGGCGCGTCTTTCGGCACTCCCCATCGCAAGTCAATCTCTGCAAATTGGATGCCTTGTAGCATGGCTTTGGCAGTAAATGCCGGGAATACTATTTCAGCTAAATATTTTCTTTCTTCCTCCAAATCCTCAAATGTTGAGGAAATAAAAACACGAAGTTGAGATAACAAATGACTTTTCATAACTCTTATTATACACTGCTGTCCAAAGACAAATTTTCGGACATGATTTAAATTAATTATTTTCAATGAGTTACGCGAATATTATTTTTTCGGGATTTGATTTTGTACTTTTGCAAATCGTATTGCAAGAGGCAGTAATCATGAATCAAGGAAAGACCGTATTCGCTCAGATTATGTCGCTCATACCAAGATATGAGTTCGACAAGTGCGTAAAGAGATACAATGGCAATAGACATGCCATCGGGTTCAAATGCAGAGACCAGTTTATGGTGATGAGCTTTGCTCAGTTCACTGACCAGATTAGTCTCCGCAGTATTGATGCAACGCTGGTGGCACTCTCTTCCAAGCTCTATTCGAGCGGAATTAAGTATATCCAACGTTCTACTTTGGCTCATATCAATGAGACCAAGGATTGGCATACCATGACTTTGGGCAGGTCCTGATTGCCTGGGCAAGAGAACTGTACCAGAATGAGCCTTCCCGACTTGACGTGGAGGGCATCGTTTATGCGTTTGACCACCATCAAGCTGTGCCTCCAGCTGTGCCCGTGGGCTCGTCTGCATCATGACAAAGGCGGTATAAAGATGCACACGCTGCTGGATTTGCGTGGTTCCATACCTACCTTCATCTATCTGACAGAGGCTGCCGTCCATGACTCCAAGGCTATGAGCCTGATTCCCGTAGAGCCCGGAAGCTACTATCTCATGGACAAGGGCTACGTTGACTTCAAGCAGTTGTTTAACCATTTCCATCGACAGCAAGCGTTCTTTGTGACAAGAGCCAAGGACAACATGAAGTATGAGGTGCTGGAGGAACGGCCAGTAGACAAGCAGACCGGAGTTATAAGTGATGCAGTCATCAGACTTACCGGACCGCTGACCTCTAAATGGTATCCAGACACGCTCCGCTTGGTTGTTTATGAGGATTATGCCACAGACAATGTCTATAGATTCTTGAGTAACGATTTCACTCACTCCTACCTGACCATTGCAGAGCTCTATAGGGAACGCTGGCAGGTGGAATGTTTCTTCAAATGGATTAAGCAGCGACTGCATATCAAGTCGTTCTACGGAACGAGTCAGAATGCAGTGTTCTCGCAGATATAGATTGCCATCTGCGACTATCTGCAGCTTGCCATTGCAAAGAAAGTGTATCATGTCGATCAAGATCTTTATATTTTATCGGCTGCCATTGGGAAAGTACTCTTTGAGAGGAAACCCTTAGGCGAGCTATTTGTTAAACCCAAACGTCTTCTGATAGACTCCGATGATGGTCAGCTGACCTTATTGGAAAATTTCTTTGGACAGTAGTGCTTATTATAAAGAAAATTAGAAAATACTATTTACTGTTCCAATTATACCACCAAGCAAGGCCCCAAGCCAGACGATGGCACGTAGTTCCTTGTCCATCACTTCAAGAATAATCCGCTCTCCTTCCTCGATGTCCATGTCATTAATGCGGTCACGGATGATACGACTGATGTCTATTGTGGAGAGTATCTTGGGCAGATGAACACTGATAACCTGACTATATCCGTCAAGGAGGATGTGGCGAAGCTGAATTAACTGCTCATCATGACCTTTGAGTAATTCACAAACTGGTGTGTCGAGCAACTTATCTGATTCTTGGCCAATAAGGTTGGCGACTATTTCTTCTGAGTTGTTGCTAATAATTTGGTTGATGTGCTTAGATAACAGATGCTCTGCTGGCTCTTGGAGCAGAATTAGGAACTGCTCTGCATTGAAGGCAAAGCCCAGCAGGCTGTTTTCCATCTTACTGATGGCATGTTCCACTGCTGCATGGGCTAACATATTACCGAGACTGGAGTCCGCAAGACGACTGTGAATCTGTGAAGCCAATTCGCCACCTGCATCGGTCTGAATCTTTTCAAGGTCATGGTTTGAAATAAAGTGTGACAAGAAGGTACGAAGCGTCTCGCCATTTACTTTTTGACGTACAACAAAGGTGTCATATTCCGTGCCAATCTTGGTTAGCATATCCTCTGACAGCAGGTTCTTCTCCAGAACTTCCTTGTTCATCAGGTTCTCGCTGATGGACTTGCCTACTGCTTCTGCTATGCGTCCACGCTCTTTTGGAATGAGGCCTGGCGTGAAAGGAACTTTAATCCCGAAGATGTATTTGGGGTGGGTTGGTTTGAACAAGAGGCGTATGGCGACATCATTAGTCACGTAGCCGACTAAGGACCCGATCGCAGGGCCAAGGAGGTAAGAAAATTCTATGCTCATGGCTATTCTGTAACTGTGATTATACGCATCTTGATTGTATGTGAGCCATTCTTAATGGTGTTTAACGTCCATTTGATTTCAATGTCATCGTAGGCTTCCATGAAGTCGTTCATGGCATTCATCTCATCCATTTGGAGTCCTGCACCATCCGAGACTAAGAACAGAACATCGAAATATAGTGGCTTTTTGCCAATACTGTCAATCTCTGGCTTTAGTATTTCGATAAGTTTGCCTATACGATTGGGAGTGCCATCTAAGGTTTCTGCAATAGCCGCCTCGCACATATAGGCGAACTGTTTACCCTGCATGTGTTCTTTGAAACTGAATAACTCGTCATCATTGAGCGTAAGATTGGTTATGCTCTTATCTTGGAATGATTTAATGATTGCAATTCCTTGTTCTTCTGTAATCTGTTTCATTTGTTTCGTTTTATTCGTAATACACTAAAATAGCAGAATAGTTGTCTTTGCTGAACTTCTCACAAAGAAAGAGGATGACATCTATAACATCCTCTGGCGACTTGTCATCCATCGAACGACGAGTGAGGATGTCGGGAGCGATGAACTGGCACACGCCATCGGAACAGAGCAATATCTTGTCACCAGCATTCAACTCAAACTGGTGCATCTCCACATCAGCCTTTTCTCTTTGGTAGGAGAAGAAACTACGATTGATGAAATCGCCCCAAACGCTATGCTCAATATGGTCTTTGGTCTGGTATGCGACATCTCCATCCTGAAGCAAATAGGCTCTGCTG
>Ga0326512_10000441_pt1 | contig 36671 bp, 49 predicted proteins | sample 1_2617_0518_D_FD_203652 | JGI IMG/M metagenome (GOLD analysis project Ga0326512, IMG submission 203652) | Bovine rumen microbial communities from UC Davis, California, United States - 1_2617_0518 | ecosystem: Host-associated > Mammals > Digestive system > Stomach > Rumen | place: USA... | reverse complement strand
AGTACGATAAAGATAATCAAAATCCTTATCTTCTTTATCTTCATTTATCAGAATGGTTCCTGCCCATTCTTTGCCAGACTCATCAATATACCAAACCTTAACAACAATCGCTTCTGGTAAGTTTTTAAATGTTTTAATATGCTCGTCAATATCTTTAATGATATTATTTGCCAATGCTCTTTGGACATCAGCGTTATAGCAATCCGACACAAAACCATCAAGACGTATTTTAGTCCTATCCGCAAAGTCAGACAGGTTCTCTTTAACGAAACCACTATCGTCCTTCATAATGGCTTCGTCTATTATGTTTTGTATTTTTTCTAATGCCCGATAAACAAGCAATTCTTTTTCGTTCATTTGCTTTAGATTTTATCAATTTTGTCAAATTCAAAATCGCACTCAAATACAAAATTTTCACTAATACCAGCCTTACAATAGTTAGTATTAGCATGTAGCCCCAATTCGCTAATAAGTTGAATAACAAAAGTTCTTTCTTTATTATTTAACTTATCAAGCATATTTCTGACATTTGAACGAGACATTTTGTAAAAAGCAGCCGTTTTTTCATCTATGAGTTTTTTTGCTTTGCGTAGTGTATTACACTCGTAAACTTTGCCATCGAACTTGAAGGAAAATTTCCCCTCAAAAGTTACATCTATTGTAATTCCTTTATATTCCCATTTCATAATTTATATCGTTTTAATTGTTGTTAATTACAATGCAAAGATAATAAAAATTTTTAAATAGTTCTGTTTTTTCTCACAAGTTCTTCAAATTTACTGCGAGAAACTTCAACAAACTTTTTACGCTCGCCCCAATGTGCATTTGAAACAATTATACTACCACGACCATAATGATTAATAATTGATACACAAATATAACAGCAATTATCGTCTTTTAAGCAATATTCAGCCGATTCCTTACAATAGCGATAAGAATCGTTTTTAACCCCTTCAAACCCATTATGCATTGCAAAATGCATAATTTCTTCGGCTTCTGCCAATTTATACGCTCTGACCCTTATTCTTTTCAATTCTTTTACGCTTTTCTTGATATTCTCATCGCATAGCGTTAACATCAAATCTTTCGCATCATTGCGCCATATAGAAAAATAACTGCCATTAGTATCGAAATCGTATAATTCAATCTCATTACCCTTTAATTTTCCATTACTCTCATATAATGATGCTTCTTTATCGTTGCCAACATAAGCAACGATATCACCATTTTTCAGAATAGCAGCGATTCTAACATCTTCACCGCTTTTTGTTTTTACAAAGCATTTTTTTGATGCCTTGTATTTGTCTAAATCAAATTTTATTGTTTCCATATTGTTTAATTTTGTTAATGCAAAGATAAACAAAAAAAGTGAGAAATCCAAATGAATTGCCCACTTTTTAAGTTTTTTTTAATATAATGCGTGTCTTATCAGTCTAAAACTATAACTATGCAAATATACGCTATCAACGCTTATTATTTCATATTTTCTTCGATGATATGCCTTATTGTTAAACCTATCAGACTTAACAATAAGTCTTTTAAAACATCTTTCAATCTCGCTGCATGGGTTTCCTTTTCCGTCACCTAATGTATAAATGGTGATTCTTGGAATATTATTTATTATATTCTCTGTTACACCATAGGCAATAATATTATTACCTTCCTCCAGAAGAAAACTGCCGTTTATGGCTAAAAACTTTCTGTCTGTTGTCAAACCATCTTTCTGAATACGATAAAATTTTGTAAACATAATTCTTATTTTTTAATTGTTAATAATTTCTTTTATTTATACTGCAAAGATAATAAAAAAATCGGAAACTCCAAAGGAAATTTCCGATTTTTTTGAATAAATTAATACTTAATTGGTAAAATAATACCAACGATTTTCACAAACCATTGGTATGAATCCCAGTCTTACTATTTTCACAAACAGTTAAAGCAGAATATCTCAGCCGAGTTCTCGCTATTTAGTCTAGCCGATGTGCGAGTGGTTTTTCTAGTTTACCACACATAGGACTATGTAATAATGATTGAGCATTATCTCAACAGGTGACATCAGCACCCACACGCCTACATGTTATACTCTGCTTATTAGACTTTTAGAATTAATAACTTTTTAAACTCATTTCTATGTTGTTGCAAAGATAAACATTCTTTTTGAATCTACCAAATATTTTTTCAATTTTTTAATGAGAAGTAGGCAATTATGTGGCTTATGCTTCTCTATTTAGCCACACCTAGAAAACTACCTCCGTTACATTGCAAGCAATGTCAGTTACCCAGCCGACAAGTATCTAGGATGAACCACAGCACGCAATATTTATACTCTCGATGTGGTCTAAGAGTTTTTTTATTTGACATTACAAAGATAAGAAGAAATTTTGATTCTACCAAATCTTTTTGCAACTTTTTTTATTTAGATGGCGAAAAGCCGTTAATACAATATCCATACTCGTCCGAAAGATAGTTTGCCAAATCTCCGTCAAAATCTTCTTCAACTTCAATGGTTTCTGGCAAACTTGCCAATATTTCTTTTCGTTCTTCCATTGGGACTTCATCTAAATCCCAATCAATTTTCAAAATTTTAGTCGTTTTCATTGTTTTGTTATTTAATTGTTTTTAATTATACTGCAAAGATAAACAATATTTTTTAAACTACCAAATGAAATTTAATTTTTTTAATCTAAATCCCATCCGTAAATACCAGCATCTTCACTAAAGCCGCCTAAATCAAGTGTAGAGTTATCTTTTTTAGCCAATTCTTTAGCGATGGCAGCTTTTTCTTTCTCCAACTCTTTTTCGGCATCAGCACGGTTTCTATATAGATTTCTTCCTAGTATGTCACAAGTACCGCAAGAATCTAGAATCCATTGGTATTTTTTAATTTTAAATGAAAGTTGGGCAACGTGACCAGCATAGACCACAAACCAACCTTTGTAATTTCTATTATAATTTTCGTGTGTTATAAACATATCTTTAATATTTTATTTGTTATTAATTGTTTTGATACTGCAAAGATAATAAAAAAATCGGAAACTCCAAAAGAAATTCCCGATTTTTTTGTAACTTAACCAAAACCAAAAAACATTATTAACCTTAACGATACTCAAATGAGTACCTTAGATAGTCACCCCATTGGGACTCGAACCCAAGACCCTCACATTAAAAGTGTGATGCTCTACCAACTGAGCTATGAGGTGAGTAAAATAAGACTAACTATTTTCACAAACAATTAGCCTTTAAACTAAAATTTACAACTATAACCATAAAAAAATTGGAAAGGTTTCCTGTACTTTCCTTGTGGTCATTCCTAATCCCCACACAAACGATTTGTATAATCCACGCTCCAAACCGCCAAAGTTGCATCGCTATTTGGTTTAACATTCCTCGGCAAGCGATAGCCTACATCCGTGCCTTGTCTCGTTTTTTACGTTGGGTTTTGCATATTTACTTTCACGGCTCATGCTTACTGCCCAACAACCTTAACTCCTCGATTCACTTCTTACGGGAGTACCCTCTATCGGGGTGGGTTAATTTCTTTTTGATGTTGCAAAGATAAGAAGAATTTTTGAAACCGCCAAATCTTTTTGCAACTTTTTTAGATTTTTTTGGTGGGGATTTTTTTACCCCACCTTTTTAGCCTCAGAAGCCAAAATTCGCTTTCAAGGACTCACTTGTATGAAGTGTAACCTTTTTGAAGACAAATTTGAAACCCTCTGGGAGCGTTGTTGCACCCTCTGGCAAGCGACCGCCTACCAACTGGGCAACGTAGGCTACATCGCCTTCCTTTAGGCTAACGTTTATTCGGTTCATTGGTACACCCAAAACATTTGCTGTGTCTTGGTGTCCTATCGCTGATGTCAAGCCGTCAGGAAGGGTGTCAACGTCCTCTATCTCTATGAGGCAATGACCGCTAACCATTTGTAGCGAAAAGGCGTTAAGAAGATAAACTACCTTGCTATTCTCTGTTGTTGTCTTTGTTGTTGTCATAATCTTTAATTTTTAATTGTTAAACTTATTTTTGTTTTGACGTTGCAAAGATAAGGAGAATTTTTGATTCTACCAAATCTTTTGCAACTTTTTTTATCTTTTTTTTAGATTTTAAAATCGTCTTTATTTTCTATAACGAAATAGAAGAAAATAAACAATCCAATTATTATAATTAGATAAAATGTTATTGTCGCTGGTGTGATTGAATACACCACAAATAGAATGTAATATATTGGAGCTATAATGATGCTCCAAATTAACAATTTTATTATATCTCTTTTCATATTGTTATTTGTTTTTTAATTACAATGCAAAGATAATAAGAAAAATTGAAACTTCCAAATTTTCTTTCAACTTTTAACATTTCTTAACATTTCAAATTTTATCGTTTAAAGACAATAAAAAAAGTTGAACACTTTATTTATAGTGTTCAACTTTTTATGCCTTATTTTAAGCCTTATTTTCGGTCATAACGGCAACTACGTCCGTATCTATAACAGATAGTATAAAACTATTGTTTAAAGATGTCACCTCAAATTTCCGATGCTGTAACGTCAATTCTAGCGTGCCGTTGTTTCGGCAAGGATAAACACCTTTGCTATTTAGTTTCTGGCAAATTAATTTAGCGATTGCGATTGCGCCATCGCCAGCGAAGCCATCCAGTGCCTTAATTGGTTTTATTTCTATCTTTGTATTATCATCAGATAATACAATATTTACTCCCATATTAAAAGTAAATATCTCGTTAAATACCACTTTATCAACCAACTTCAAGTCAATCCGATTTGTTGTAACCATAATTTTTATTATTTTTAATTGTTAAACATTTTGTTTCCTAATCACGATGCAAAGATAAATACTTTTTCCGAATATACCAAATAAATTGGTAATTATTTTTGTTAAAAAATGTTAAGATACTCAAATGAGTACCTAACTGGTAGATAACAAAAAAACGGCTACCATATTGGCAACCGTTTTTTCTATCTTAGTACAAAATAACATTCCTAACATTATTTTCGTTTAGTATTATTATTTTGTTTACCGATTTCTCGATTTCCTTTAGCGAACTGGTTGAACGTTGGATTAAGGTTTTTAACCCCAATCTTTTGCCGTTCTCATTCAAGATTTTGGCATCAGCGAATATCGGACGGCTAAATATGTCCGACTTCGTTACTAGGTCGCTCAGTTCAGCGATGTAAATTCGGATATTATCCAGCGTATATGTAATGTCCTCAATACAAGAGGCGATAGCGTTCCGATTTCTCAATCGTTTTAACTCCGAAAGATAATCGTTTAACTTTCTGTTTTCGTTAATTATCTTACGAAAACCTAATCTAACACCCTTTGTGTCAAATAAAGTGTCGGCAATAGTGCCCCATTGACGTTTAGCGTTTTCACGAAACGCAATTAAAGAATCAATGTACTTTAACTGCTTTGTGATGTACTCAACAGAAGCCGACATAAGGCTTTCACTTTTTTTTGCTGCCATAATCTAAAATTATTAAAGTTAATAAATGTTTTTTGTTTTTTAATCACATTGCAAAGATAATAATAATATTGAATATACCAAAACTTTTTTAAAGTTTTTTTTAAAAAATATAATTTTATTTTAATATCAATTATATTATAATATAATATTATATAATAATGCTTTAATAATCATTTTGAGGGTATTTTTAGACGTTTTTAGACTGGGATAGTATAAACTATCATTGGAGCAAAAATAACGGCTAAAAACGGCTAATTTTACGTTAACAAATTTTAACATTTGTTTTAACATTTTTTAACAAAATTTGTTTGGTCGGTTTCGAAAAATGTCGTACTTTTGTTTTGTGGAAAAACGGACTTTTGAAAAGACTTTTTTTGGAGGCAAACAAAAAAATAAAGCATCATTTTGTTTGTTTGATGATGCTTTATTTTTTATATATTTACCGCTTTATCTGTCAAGCGGTTTTCTTTGCAAATCTGGGATAATTGAAACAATTATCTTTTCTTTGCCGTTGATTTTCATTTTATCTAAAACCAACGACCAGGCGAACCCATTTCGGTGCATATTTTCATATACATCTTTCTTTACTATCGTCTTTAGTTGCGTTCCATCTAAACGCTTTATTTTGACTAAATAAGTATCAGAATACGAGTCAAAATATTCAAACTCGCATTGCTCCAACGTAATACGTTCTTTAATTGTGTTTGTTGGTTTCTTTGCGCCAAAAGCAAGCGCGACAACAATCATAAATGCTAAAGTGATGATAATACGATTTGTTTTCATAATTTTTGTTTTTAAATTGTTGTTAAATTGTTTTGTTTTTTAATCACATTGCAAAGATAGTAAATATATTTAATATAACAAACAATTTTAACATTTTTTTTAAAAAAAATCACAAAAAAATAAGGCACAATATTTTGCGCCTTATTTTCATTTATTAAAACTCGCAATCTTTGTTATTTTGCGTAACCACAATAAATTTATTATTTGGTTGTTCAAAATGACCGCTTTTATAATCGTTTGCCGTTTTATGATAACTCAAACCGACTATAATATTTTTTTCGTCTAAAAATCTCATATCATAATCATTACCGCAAACAACTTTATAACCTTTGTATTTTGTTGGGATTTTGCCGTAAAAAACAACTGCAACACGACCGTTATTTTTTAGATATTCGTTGCACGTTGCCCAGTTGTAGCCACTATACGACAAAGTTAAATCATAATTCTTGAAAGCATTATTTTCTTTTATATACTTTCTTACTTTGGTATAATCATAAAACTGGATATTTGGGCAAATCTCCAAAATATTTTTACCTTTGTAGGTAAAATCTTTTATATCTATATCGCTAGTGCAATTTAGACGGACTGCAAACTTTTTGCCGTTCTTTTCTGCAAATCGCTTATACTTTGCAATTTCGTGCAATACGATTTGCATAAATGTTTCTCTATCTTCGAAAAACATTTTTGTTTTTCGTATTCTTGCCTTATTTATAATATTCTTTGAAGATAAAATGTCACCTTTGTTATGGCCACTACCATTAAGGCAGTTTTCACGACAATGCAGCGAATTTGGGCAAACATTATAGCCGCTTAAATTCGCTGGGGCTAAATATATACCATACGTTAAAAAATCGTGATTATACGATTTTACTAATTTAGCCGACTGGCTATAACTACCTAAATAGTTACAACCCAAAATATTTAATGCTTTTCTATAAACAAAATTTTCCATTTTTATATTTTTTAATTGTTAAACTTCTTTGTTTTTGTTGATGCAAAGATAATAAATATATTTAATATACGCAACAAAAAATATGTAAAAATTTGTTAAATTTTATTTTTAACATTTTTTAACATAATTTATTTGGTCGTTTCAAAAAATTATTGTTCTTTTGTGTTGTGAAAAAACGGACTTTTCTTTTTGTGCCGTTTCATCGCTTTTGTTATGATAAACAAAAAATATATATCTATCCTGTCGAGCATTTTAAAGCCGATTTTAGCCGTTAAAATGCTTTTTGTATATCCTTTATCATTCAGCAATAAAAAACGCTTAATTTAGATGCTTTAAAATTGGCTTAATTTAGATGCTTTAAAATTGGCTTAATTTAGATGCTTGATATTTTAGGCACAAAAAAAGATAGCAAACATATTTTTAAAATACATTTGCTATCTTCTTTATATCTTTATATCTGTTTTAATACTCCCAACTAAGGAACATTAAAATTTGTAGGAAAATTAGAAACGTTCCTTCAATCAACTCCCCTAAATTATTCCATCTGTCCCAGATGAAATAAATCATATCAGCCAGTACCAACGGCAACGAAAATGATAAAAAGAAAATTGAATTATCGTGCGTTTTGCTATATATCAAAACGGCTGTTAAATAGGTAATTTGTAAAATCGCCTTAATCTTATAATTCATTGTTTTTGTTTCTTTTGCAAAGTAAGAAACGAACAACACTAACAAAAGAGCCGAATAAAAAATTGTAAACATCATATTTTAAAAAATTTAATTGTTAATAATTTGTTTTTAATCACAATGCAAATATAATAATATTATTTAATATGGCAAAACTTTTTTAAACTTTTTTTACAAAAAAATATCATCTATTATGTTAACAAAATTTAACATTTGTTTTAACATTTTTTAACACTTTTTTCTTGGTTGGTTACAAAAATTGTTGTACTTTTGTGTTATGGAAAAACAGACTTTTCCAAAAAAATCTCCATAACAAAATTTTTGAAATAGCCAAACAAAAACGCAAATATTTTTTTGCGTTTCTAAATATACATAGATACTCAAATGAGTACCTAAATACAAAAAAAATAGGGCACTAATTTAGTACCCTATTTTTTTATTTGTTAAAACTTTGCACACAAATTTGCTTGTTTTATCTTCTTGACGTTCTCTAACTTAACAGAAACGACCTTTATTTCTGTTTCGTTTTTCTTTGGTGTGAACTGCTTAATAATTTCCAGTTCGTTTGGTGTGGCTAATTTTCCGTTGATAAGGAAAACGCTCTTAACCTTTGTATTTGCGTAGAATTGTAGGCGCAAATACTTTTGTGATGGGTTTTTGTCAGACTTTAAAATGAATGGAAAATGTTCCCAACTCATTCCGAAAGGCTTTTCAGCCTCAAAGTCACGGTCCTCGCCGTTTTTTTCCTTTCGGTTATTCATTGTATTCTCATAAGAGATACCTAAACCGATGTTGGAATAAAACGTGATTTTTTTAATGTCCTGCCCGATTAAGGGATTACCTCTTTTTAGTAACTTTGGCTCAGTCATTGTTATAACTTTGTTACCAAAAACACCTTTTTTAAGTCCTAAAACAAATGTTGTAATATCCATAATCTTTGTTTTTTAAATTGTTAAACTTTGTTTTTTAATCACATTGCAAAGATAGTTATTTATTTTAATATACCAAAACTTTTTTAAACTTTTTTTTAAAAAATTTTAATTTTATTTTTTCACCTTATATATAATATATTATAATACACTATAAAAAGCAACATAATTCATTTTAAGGTAGTTTTTAGACGTTTTAAGACTGAAATAACATAAACTATCACTAAAACAAAAATAACGGCTAAAAAAGCCTGTATTTACGTTAACAAAATTTAACATTTGTTTTAACATTTTTTAACACTTTTTTCTTGGTCGGTTCAAAATAATGTTGTACTTTTGTGTTGTGGAAAAACGGACTTTTCACAAAAAATCTCCATAACAAAAATTTTGAAATAACCAAACAAAATTTTAATTTTTTTTAAACAATCTAAAAAATATTTCCGTTACCTGTTCACGTTGTTTTTGTTATGTAGTAAAAACATTCTGTTTATACTTGTAACGCATTTTAAGGTAGTTTTTAGACGTTTTAAAACTGAAATAACATAAACTATCACTAAAACAAAAATAACGGCTAAAAACGGCTAATTTTAAGGCAAAAATTTTGCTATCAAAATCGCCTATTTTTCCACAAAACAAAAGTACATCATTTTTTAATCCCCACCAAATTTTTTTAGTTAAAAAATGTTAAAACAAATGTTAAAAATTGTTAAATAAAAATTAAGGCAAATACAGGCTTTTTGAGCCGTTATTTTTACCTTTGTGGTAATTTGTATTACTTTTATTTTTAAACGGCTAAAAACGGCTAATTTTAGCATCTATCACAATTTAAAACGCATATATAATATATTATATAAGGTAAAACAAAAAAATTCAAAAAATATTAAAAATTTTCGCCAAAAGTTTTGGTATATTAAATATATTTAGTATCTTTGCAACAGATAAAGAAAACAAAGTTTAACAATTAAAAATTAAAGATATGGAAACAAAGAAAAACGTTTACGAGATTGTAGCAAACAAAATTATAGAAATGGTTGAGGCTGAGGGTGTATTACCTTGGCACAAACCTTGGACCTGTTCTTCTAGGTTGGGCGATGATGCGATATTCGGTGAGGCCCGTAGTTGGGCGAATGGTCGCTATTATCGAGGAATAAACCAGTTTGTACTAGGTTTTTGCGGCCAGTGGGCAACCGCAAAGCAAATTTTTGATAATGGAGGGCATATCAAAAAAGGTACAAAAGCAACTCCAGTTGTATTTTGGTCCTTTATGGTTAAGGACGAAAAAACTGGTAAATTACGCCCATTCGACGAAAATAAAGACAGCGATACGGATAAAATTCCGTTCCTCCGTTATATCAACGTCTTCAAAATCGGTCGTGATACGACCGACATTGAGGAAAAAGATTTTTCTAAAAAGAAAGATACTACCGAAGAAGAAAATAAATTTAATGCTGATGAGTATGCAGAAAGCATAATAAACAAATATGTTTCACGAGAAACAATTAAATTTACAAACGTAATTAACTCAAATTCAGCGTTTTATCGTCCGTTTACTGACGAAGTGGTAGTACCAAATAAAATTTCTTTTGAGAACGAAAGCGAATACTATTCGACAACGTTCCACGAATTAACCCACTCGACTGGGGCAAAAAATCGTCTAAATCGTGACGGCATCGTAAAAAATGATGGTTTCGGTAATAATCTTTATAGTAAAGAAGAGTTAATTGCTGAAATGGGTGCAGCAATGTTACTCCACATAACAAACTTAGATATACCAACTACATTAACCAATAATGCAGCGTATATAAAAGGATGGCTAAAACAAATCAAACAAGAACCAAAGATTTTAGTATTTGCCGCCTCGCAAGCGGAAAAGGCGGTAAAATATATACTAAACGGAAAAGAAAACAAATAGATATAGAAATAAAGTGCAAGAAATTGCACTTTATTTTTTCTGTATAAATATACATAGGGCTATGGGGAAGGGCCGTTCCGTATCCCCTGCATATATATACAAAAAATATGCGTTTTTGGGGCAAACAGTTTAGTCAATAAAAATTCCAGAAAATTTTCATCCATTTTCCAAAAAGGGGTCCTTATTTTAAAATAAAAACCTCATCTAAAAAAAATTCCAAAAAATTTTTTCTGTTTTAAAATTTTGACTTTATAAAATTTTATATAAAGAATAAAAAAGAAAAAGAGTAATCAAAAATCAATTTGGTTACTCTTTTTTTATTTGGTATTAGTTATTCTGATTCATCGGTTAGCATCTTCCGAAATGCTTCAGTTCTTTCATCAAAGGTTTCTTCGGTAATTTTTTTTCCTTCATTGTACGTAATTTCCAAATCTTCATCGGTAATGAATTTACGGTCGAGTTTATCGCATATTTCAAGGATGACTGTTGCTCCGCCTGTAGAGAATCTTCCTTCAAATTCAGATGTTACATAGTCATCTTCACAGACACTACCATCTGTATGCATTCCAGTGACTGTAACTCCGTCTCCTATTTCATTAGTGATGCCAAAAGAATAATAATATTCAGGATGTTCTTTTCTAAGGTCAATAACTGTCAACCCAATATCTTTCAAATCTTTTAAGGTAACTCTTTTGTTTAAATAATATGATACGCTCATTGTTGTTTTATGTTTAAATTAATAATTCCATGAATTTTTACACATTAGATACAATTGATACAATTGTTCATCTGTATATGGTACATTTTTATCGAAATTGTTCCATTCCCAATCATTTGTAAACCCACCAATATAAGAGCCTAATTCTTTTGGTATTTTATCCATGACAGGATAATATGGCTTTGTTCCCTTTAATAATGAAATAATGTCTTGTCTATCTAAATTTACAGTCATTTTAATATACTTATTTAATTCGGTTTATGTTTTGTCAGATATTAACATATGATGATATGTCTATTGTTGGTGGCATTGGCATTCCATCGAATTTGCACATGGAGATATATTCTATTTCGTCTGACTTTTTCTTTCCTAATGGTTTTCCATTTATATCCATAATATATTCACCTTCTTCGTTAGATAAAGCGTATTTAGCATCTATGTTTGATTTACAATGTATTTCGTATAGATTCCATTTTCCATAGTTCACTAAATCCTTAATCACACCAATCAACTCAGGAAGTTCACTTGCATTAAGTTTTTTAATGCTCATATATTTGTATTTATATTTTAGCAAAAATATATAATTTTTATATAAAAAGCAATTTTTTTGAGATATTTTTAAATTATATACAATAATATTGCAAGGTATATTTATATTAAAATAAACAAGAATGCAAAACGAATATTTACGTCAAGTCATCTATGAAAGTATAGACAGGTATTTGAAAGATATTATTAATGAGACGCATGTTCGGACGTTATATCATTTTTTAAGTCCGAAACAGCTCAGATATATTGCGAGATATGGTTTCAGATTGTCTGATTCAGAAAAGGAATGGAGTGTCAGCCCAAAATTGCCGAACAACTTATGTTTTACAAGAAACAGAAATGGAGTACAAGGTTTTCCATATATGACTTCCAAGTACGGATATGGCGGTACTGTTCACAATGATGCATTGGATTGGATAATAATCAGGTTGGAGATTGATACTGCAAGGCTTGGAAGATATGGAAAGGTCAAGCCGTTTGACTATATGTACCATTTCAACAGGGACGAAGGTAATGCGCTGCAATCAAGCCGTGAAGACGTGGCGATGCTTGCGACTGACAATTATGATGAAATGGGTGATGAGGAAATATATATGCAGCCATATTCACAAGCAGAAGAAAGACTATACAGTAATCTAAAAAGGATAGACAAGGATGATGCCTTAAAACTAATCAAGCGCATTGACATATATCTAGATTTTGAAAGGATTTATTCTGATTCGGGGATATGGAAAGAAAGTGACAATTTTTTAAAATGGGTGAAGAAAACATTTAATGGTACACCTATTTTTATATATGATAAAATCAACGAGTTTAATTTGCAAACATATCCAAGTACGGATGAAACCCAATAGTGAGAAATAATGAACCTAAAAAAGTCCATCATTTGATGGACTTTCATATATTTAATGATAATAATTGTTAAAACCTTCTCTTTGGTTAATCATTTTTCTTCGGTTTCTTGATTCCCTATCAAGTCCTTGTTCTTTAGCAAGTCCTTGTTTAATGATTCTTTGCCTTCTTTCTTTGGCATAATCGTCTCTTATTCTTTGCGAATAAGCATTGCGTCTATCATAATCTCTCATTGCTTCTGGTCTATGAGTCATTTGATATGCGCCTCTTTTTATACCATCCCGCATATCTCCCATAAATCCTTCATTGGCGATAGATTCTGTAACAGCATTATTTCTAGATTTATACTTATTATATTCGATTTCAAGGTCGTTAAGATTTTTGCATGGTCTCGTAAGTATTTCGCCAGTGTTATAGTTTTTCATAACAACAACGGAATCGTCACCATTTGGATAGTATCTGCCAATATTTCCATCTTCATCGCTGAATTTATCATTTACATAACTTTGAAAACGTTCGGCTTGTTTAAATTTTCTGCCATGTGGCGAATCCCAAGGTATCTCATTAGGCGATTCATATTTTCCATAGCCGTCTCTAGCAAGTTGATAAGCCTTAGATGCCGCTCTATCAGCCAAACCTGCTGAAACTTCATTAAGTATTTTATTGGCGGCTTCTGTTACAATTCTATGAAGGTCTGATTCTGTTAGTCTTATTTGTCTACGATTCATAATCCGTTTTTTTATAATAAATATTATAAAAACAATATTTATTATTGTAAATATTTTATTTTTTTATACATAATATGTTGATTAATGAAGACAGAATACGCAAGATAATAAGGCAGACTCTTAATGAGTCATTTAATCTTAATTCTTATCTAAGAAGACTTTTTGTCTCGCAGATTTCAGATGAAATCGGCTTTAGAGGCTCGATTGACAATGAATTGCATCAAATGCTCGATTATGTTGATTATGATGATGATTACGATATACCTTTAGAAGAACGCTTTAATGAAAAGGATTTTAATTTTTTAAGACAAGTTTATTCTCAATATGACAATGCGATGAAAAGAAGAAGAGAGGATTCTTCATTGAGTTTTGAAAGATTTTTATCTTATATTTTATTTCACGCTTATTTCTTTCAATATAAAGATTCATTTATATTCGGGCAATTTTCAAATGGTTATTTCAAGGTTTCGCATTTTGCGCCAAAGAACATAAGAGAAGGCTATGAAATGTTAAAAGAAATATCCGAATATGACAATATTATCTTTGCTGTGACTGAAGACTTGGCAGACATGCTTCAAAAGATTGGACTATATGGAAACAACAACGCAACCATACCAATGTTTTTCAGGGATGAACTTGTCATGAAGCACATATATACGACTGATAAGGATTTGCTGAACTATTTTCTTGATAAAATCATTTCTGACAATTTTGAAAAAATTGATGAACTGTTAAATAACTATGACAGTGAGCAAGATTTTAGGCAAACAATAAGAAAAGGCTATCGTCCAAATAATTACTATAATGATGAATATTCGGAATATCAAGAAATGCCAAATAAACTTTCGATGAAATTTAAAAATCGGTTTTAATTAATATTTATAATTAATAATAACAGTTATATGAAACGTAAAATTAATATAGATAAAAGATTTCTGTGTAATTTAACCGAATCGGTCGTGCGTCGTATTATAAGCGAGGCAAATCAATATTCCGACATGAAGGTTTCCTATTTTGACATTGAACGTGATAAATTTTCATATGGATGGAGCGGTACTTTCTGGCTTGAATTCCCTGACACCAATTCAAGCATGGTGAATGATTTTGTCGTGCGTGACGAAGTTGGCAACAAAATTATTTGGGACAATGAAATGTCTGATGAGCAGACAGAATATTTGGAAGGCATCATAAGAAATGAAATCGCAAAACGTTTAAGAGTAACAAACGAAGTAACGAGAAAAGCAGCCCTCCGTCTTGTAAATGAAGTTAATTCGGCAAGAGAAGATTTTTATTCTGAGGAAGATTCTAATGGTAATTTTGGGGAAGACGGTCAAGTTAAATCTTACGATATCGGTTATTATTCAATATCACAAGCAGAAGAAGATGCTGAAGAAAACGGATATGATGATGTCGGTGAATATTTGAAATATTGGTTTAATGAAATACAATCTGAATGCCCATTCACATGGCAAACTCTTGGAAACGGCTATGGTTTTCATGGTACCACTTTATTTACTGATGGAAATGTTGTTGGAAAACTTATCTATGACCAAATCATGATTGATGAGTTACCACCGTCTTTAATGAAATAAATTAATAACTAATTAAATAAATTAATAAAAATATAATAATATTATGGCAAAAGTAATCAGATTAACAGAATCGGATGTTAGCAATATAGTTTATAATGTTTTAAACGAGGCTCATGTAATTGACCAACAATTTGGTCAGAGCAAATCACCAGGCAGTTTTGAGGCTGCCCTTGTAAATGCTTGGAAAATGGCAAGCGATAGCAATAAAGAAAAACTCGAAAACGCTTTTCCTGAATATTTCCCAAGAGAGGCTATGTATGGAAATGACGAGGAACCGTTTGATTTCAGAGAGTTCCCTTATCGTGGCGCATATGATGATTATTACAAAGGTTGGCAAGGCAGACATCCATCAAGATAAAAATAAAAAAAGCATTACAATTAAGTAATGCTTTTTTTATTGTTAATTTTTTCCATTTGTTTGATATTTATAAATAAATATATAAACGATGAAGAAACGTATAAGATTAACCGAAGGAGACCTTCACAGAATCGTGAAGGAGTCAGTCAAACAAATATTAACAGAAGGAGAACAATGGATTGGATATTATGAGCGAAATAATTTTGATTCTTTGAGACAAAAAGTCAGCGAATGTGGAGGTACTTGTTCATTCTCTTTGAATGGTAAAGATTTTACAATAATGCGAACTCAAAGGGGTTTTACAATAACAAGTGATGTTGATTGGGGATATGATGCTTTAACAATAGATTCTGCATTAAAGGCTGCATGGAGATTTTCCAATGGGGTCAAATAATATATAATTACAAATTTTTATCTAAAAAGTATGAAAAGAAATATTAAATTAACAGAATCTCAATTTAATAAGTTTATAGTTGAGACTTGCAAGAAAGTTCTTAATGAATCTGCTGATAGATTTGATGACGATGCTTTTGAAAAATGGGAAGAAAAAGAGCAGATACCACAGCAGACAAAAAATATGGTTAATTTTATTGCCGAAAAAATTGGCGCAGGAGAAGTATTTAGTAATGGTGAAGAAGAAACAATAGAACTTACTAATCGTGGTGGTTATACTTATGCCTATGGAAAAGGCTTTTCAATTTCTCATTGTACATTTTCATTTGCTGATGGACCTGGAATTGATTATTCAGAAGAATTTACAAAATGGCTAAAGGGTCTTGGATTTAAGATGGTAAATTCATATGGTGATAATGGTATGGACCCGTTAGGTTCTAACGGAAGAGATACTTATTGGACTCATGAATATGTATATGAACCATCTATCGTATATGAAGAACAATTTATGATATGGGGAGACCCAGAATATTATTAAATAATAAAGAGCAGCCAAATTAATGGTTGCTCTTATTTATTATCTATTTGCCATTATCAGTTGCGTAACGTCACGCATTTCTCTTCCTGCTTGAAGCAAAGCATTCAGTATGACTCTTACTCTTCTTTTTATCTCATCGTCAGTTGCTGACTGTGCTATTCTGTCAAGGGTATCCATAGTGTCATTCAGACTTTCATTGAAATTTCGTACTTCGTCAGCCAACTGTTCTCTCAAATCGGCATTATGCGATTCCGCATCAAAATTCCCCATTGAGTCATATGAAGATTCGTTTAGAATGTTTTTAACGGCTCTATTTACAATTCTTTCGACTAGTTCTTTTTTACGATTCATTATAGTAATTTTTTTTTATTATTATATAATAAATATTTTTTAAATCATTTTTTTCAAGCCTTCAATTAATTTTGTTGTTGGAAGATTTGCCTCACCGATTACCTTAGACAGTTCTGTCAAATCGGCAAGGGTTGTTTTTGCATCATAAGATTTTTCTTTTGTATATAATATATGCCCATTATATGATGGATTAACCAAATCAATTATGGTATATATAAGGTTTTTAATTGTCGTATTTGTACCTGTTCCGACATCAAAAACCTTATGTTCCCAAGAAGGTGTTACGTTAATCAGAGATTCGATTACCTTGCACACATCATCAACATAAGTAAAATCTCTTCTTATCAGTCCATCACCGTTAACAACAATATCTTTATTGTTTTTGATTGCTTTCATAAAGATACTGATGGCTTGATTATCCCTCATATTTTTGCCATAGACATTATGGAAACGAAGACCTGTGAACGTCATATTATATTCATTAGAATAAATTTCCGCTTGCATTTCATTCATTTTTTTAGAAGCAGCATAAAATGACTTTGGCTTGTTATCATCGCCATATACCGAACTTGATGAAGCATAAATGAAATGCTTCACGCCATATTTTTTTGCCAAGTCAGCATATGTTGCAAAGAACAAGATATTATTATACAAACATTCAGTAGTACGAACCATTGAATCGCCTACGCTTGTAAATGCACCCAAATGAATAACTGTATCAACCCCATTAAAAATTTGACTGGAATCAAACTCTTTATCTTCTTTAATATCATAAGTTGATATTTCGAATTTATCTTTTAGATATTCTTCCAATCTTTTTCCGATAAACCCTAAATTACCTATTATTAATATTTTCTTCATAACGCTGTTTTTCTCCTATTTGTCTGTTTAAATCAGTTTGAGTTTTGTTATATAAACCATTCTTCCCCGAACGATAATTAACGACGATTTCAGTATTGTAAACTTGCTTATAAAGCGCATATAAACTTACCAAACCGTATGCAATTATTTGATAGATAATCGCTAATGTAACGATAATATGAGTGAATGGATTATAAAGCCTCCATTCATATATCATTGATTCATTATTATAACGGACTCTTTTGATACACCCAAGCAGAAAGACAATCTTTGTCAAAAAATGCATTGGCTCCATTAAACGTAAATTATTTTTAATATTCATTTCGTATTGGTATTATATTCATATTAATTAGTTTTTCTTTTGAACCGTTCTCAAATAAAGGGAACGCATTGTGCGCAATCCATTTGTGCCTGATACAAGGATTCTCAGAATCATTTGGCAAAGGGACTTCAATTTCTTCTCGATAAATGAAGCGTCCATACTTTTTATCATCTGTATAATTATGCCAATCGATATTTGTTTTTTCGAGAAGCATTTTTATTTGTTCGTCACTATTCTTATTAACGATTTCTTTATGTGGCAAATAAGTTTGTGCTGCCATTTGTTTTGAATTTCTCACGCAATCAATTTGTCTCCAAAGCAAGTGTGCGTATGCATCATTGAAACTGTCAACGTTCCACGCTTTACAGTCAAAATGAGCAAGTCGGGTATCTTCAACCATCTTCCTCGCTGTTACAATATCATCTTGCGTTTCAAGAAGATTTAAGATTGCCATCTGATTGAATCTTGCAGTTGCGAATGATGGGATTAAGGAAAGTATCTTACATAATCGGTAATCGTAATAGGCTCCCATTTCTTTTGTTTCAAAATCAGTTAGGATAAAAGAAATTTCATCCGACTGAACATATGCAAACTTGCAATTTTGAATATTTTTGCAAACATATATTGCAACTTCATTCATTATATTAATGAAAATATCATCAAATGGCTTTTTATAATGGCTTTTAATCAATTTGGAAAAATTTTTGCCATCAATCATAACCATTGTATATGTATTTTTATTCAACTTGTAATCAGTTGCGCTTCTTAATCTTTCGCATTTTTCTTTTAAAGTCTCCATTTCTTTTACTTTTTTGCAAATATAATCAAAAATGAAGACTTCACCAAATTTTTTATAAAAAAAATGGTTCACGTTAAATTTGTGAACCATTTTTTTTATTTCTTATTTCCATTACTGTCATTATACAGTAATTTGCCATATCAATTAAAGTATCTTCCAAGGATTCAAAATTTGGATTACTGTTTTTATTGAGTGTTAAGTTCTTCAATCGGCTGAACTTGTCATATATCTTGCCAAATGCATAAAAAGGTACTTCTTGGCAAGCATTATGAAATGAATTGCCATAATCGGCATTTTTCTTCGCATACAGTTCAACCATATTATTACAAATATCTTGGAACTTTTTTACTGAGTCATCAATAATAACATTACCATCTGCGTTGTTAAATTCAGTTACATTCATACGTCTATTAGTTAAATATTATTTTTTATTATAATTTACGTTGCAAAGATAATAAAATTTTTTAAGTTAACAATTTTTTTGGAAATTATTATTATTATTATTATTATTATTATTATATTTATAAATAAAATACATATATCAAATGAGTAAAACTATTAAATTAAATAGAAATCAACTGATAAATTTAATCTCTGAATCAGTTAACAGAATTATTAACGAAAGTGATTATATGGATGATGGTGATTTAGAAAGACAATATCGTAAGAACGCTGATTTATTGCCTTATTATAACACTTGTCTTGATTCTGATGTTGACCCGCATTTTATACGAAACAGTGGTAACGGTAATAAAAAAGATGACAACCTTGCATCTTGGGACTATTTTGACGATGCTCGTGATGGAGCTGACATGAGAATGAGATATAGGCTTAATGCTGATGCCGATAATCGATATAATCCACCATATAAAAAAGAACTATCTGATTATATGCATGGTTGGAATCAGGAAAAAGGAAGATACGACACGCCTATGAGTATGTTTAAAGATGAATTGGATAAACGATGGCAAGATACTAAAGACTTAGAAAAAGCATCAAGAATGGCAAATTCAAGACCATTGCATAGAAAAGGAAGCCTTAATCGAGAAATTAAAGAAAGCGTAGATGATGATTATGAAAAATTTGAAAAATTTAACGATATGCGGACTGAATACGATTATTATTTTGACCCTATCGTTAAAAAAGCAAATAGATTATGCGATGAAATCGAAGAAGGAGTATATGATAATGATTTAGATGAAATTCTTAGCATTGGCGCTAGTGAATATTTCAATATTACTACAGAATTTGGTATTGATAATTGGGTTAACTATGCGGCTTCTAAGAGAAAGGCGGTCATTGGCAAAAAATAAACATTTCAACGCGCTGATGACTATCGGGGACTTACGCCTCGTGCAATTTCTCATTTTAAGAGATAATAATCTTTGGAAAGAAAAAGAAACCTTAATCGACAAATTAAATAAATAAAAAAGCACCCCTAAACAAAGGGGTGCTTTTTTATTCTTGTAATTTATTTAAAATTAATTATACGAACTTCGGCATAATTTATATCGTAAAATATCTCGCAACTGGTATTTGTTTTTGACTTATAAATTAACAAATCATTTTTAATTAATTTATTTTTTATGTTAGGTATTGACGATTTTTTAATTAATTTAAACTCATTGTTTTGGTTTATCTTATCAATATATTTTTCAATCTCATTATAATCTAATATAAAAGAGGCTTGAACCAAAATATTGTCATGTTCGTCATTATAAGTCATTTCAATTGTTTTATTTGCAAATTGATATGTAAACTTATTATTCTCTTTTTTTATAACATAGTCGGATAGTACATCATTTAAATCTTCTTTAGTTTGAAGACCTACGCCATTTATAAGTTCAGTAGGGTTTATTAACAATTCAAATTTTTTCTTGTCTTCATTGTACTTTTCTTTCTGTGCGCTATTAAGAGAATTATAATATTTTGAATTATCATTATAGCATTTATTTTCGTATTCTTTTCTTAAACGAATTATAGAATCACGGCGATTTTCAACTTCTTTATTATAGGAGTCTATTTTAATTTGAAATTTATCTTTCCAAATCATTGCTTGGGTAACTTCATTGATAGCGTTACTATTATTCACATCTTGATTTTTAAGTATGATTTTATTCAAATCTTCAAGACAGATAACGCTTAATATTTCAATTTCTTCGTTTAAGTCCGAATTATCGTTAGTGAATTTTTTATTATAATATTCTTCAACCAAACTATTATTTAAAGTGATATAAGTATTGTTTTCATCAAACCTTACTTCATCTTTAATAATAGATGCATAGTTTTTCCTGACGAGAGCCATTTTGCTGTCCCCCACGCCTTTAGAAAAAGAAAATGATAGCGCAACAAAAAAGATTAAAAATATAAATTTTAATATATTAACCATATTCGTGACATTATTTTTTTAATTTAAATGTAACTGTGAAACTTATTCTTTGCCTTATCGGTTCACCATTCAATAAACCTGGTTTCCATTTAGGCATTTGATGGAAAATACGAATTGCTTCAGCATCAAAATCATCGCAAATGCTTTGCTCTACCGTAAAATTAGTCAAGGTGCCATCTTTTTCCACAATAAAATTTATTTTCACATCACCTTCAATTTGTTCATCAATGCCTTTTTGAGGATATATGAGGTTTTCATCAATATATTTTCTACAATCTAATACCCATATCTTACCATTTCCAATAAAATGGGCGCATACGTCAACATTTGTTCGGTCATAGACCATATCATCATTTTGAGCCATAAGATTAAAAGGGAATAGTAACATAAGAAATATTAACAGTCTTTTAATCATAGTATTATGTTTTTAAATAAATATAATTATATTTTCTTTAATTTAACTGTTTTATTGCCAAAGGATAACAAATTCGTTTCTTTTTTTGTGCTTTTAATGCTTTTCAAAGATTTTATTTCTTTTTTTTCGAAGTCTTTTACAGTCTCCGTTTGAAGTTTTTCTTGCTGTATTGTTTTAAGAACGCTATCGTTTCCCTTTAACTTAAACAGAAAATTCTTTTTCAAAAAAGGAGAGTCTTTATCTTCTTTTATAAAGCCTAATATTTTCTTTGCTCTTGTTATCGCAACATATTTAAGATTGTATTCTTGAGTAATTTCCCATTTTTTAGTCGCTGTCTTAGATGGCATTAACGAAGGAAAAGCAATGTAAACATTATCGGCTTCTAATCCTTTAGACTTATGCACCGTTGAAAGTGAGATACCTTCTTCATTTTGATTATTGAATATTTTTTTGATTTCTTCTTTTAGTTCACTTGCGGTGTTGAAATTTTCGCCAATAATCTTTAAAGTGTTAATTTTATCAATTAAATTAGTGCAAGGAATTGTACCTAAAGCAATATCTTCATCAATGTCATATTCAGCCATCATTCTGTCTCTAAGTTGGGCTAATTTAGTACATAAACGCATAAATACGCCATCTTCTTGAAGACTAATATTCAATGACTCAATATTAGTTGATTCAATTAATTTAATTAGATTATTACCAAATCCATTTTCATCTTCATCAATTCCACTTCCTTTAACATAACATTTCTTTCCTTGGCGTATTAAATTATAATATATATCCATCAATGGCGCGTTATTACGGCAAATAATCATATCACCATCTTTAATTTCGTTCAAATCTGCGTCATATTTAACTTCACCATCAATATTAGATTCTTCATACTGTATTGAAGGAACAATAGTCTGAGCCAATTTTACGATATTTTTACCGCATCGATAAGAAATTGACAACGGCATTAATTTCATATTTGGAAGATTCTTAATTTTTTCAAATGATTCAGCATCACTTCCCGAAAATCCATAAATGGCTTGATTAGGGTCTCCGACAAAAATATAACGAGTATTAATTTTTTGGCATTTCAGAACGGTTGCCAATTGTGCTGCCGACAAATCTTGCGCCTCATCAACAAAAACATAATCATATTGGCATTTCCAAGGCTGCATATTCAATATGTTTGGTAGAAAAATCATATCAGTATAATCAATAACATCAGTATTGTTCATACCCCATTCAATCATATCTATAGCGACACGCAATTCGCTACGGTTGCAGACAATTCCATATTTCTTCATAATATCGATACCACCTTCTTCATCACAAACCAAATTACTTCGCATCAACGAAATCAACTTGTTAATATTATGTACATTTTTTTTATTAACGTTCTGATATTTTTCGCAATAATTGTCTATTTCGCGATACAATTGGAGGTTATATTTATATTCATTCAGTTCAATATCTTTACGAAGATTAGTTCTTATAATTTTACGTCCTAAACTATGTATTGTACTAATTTCAACATTTTCTTTTTTACCGATTTTCTTTTCAAGTTCCTTAACAATATCTGTATTAAACGCGCAAAAAAGAACTTTTTTATTTTCATTAATATTATTAAGGGCATTAATTAGCGTAGTGGTTTTTCCACTTCCAGCACATGCTTCAACCAGCAAATTTCCAACGCCACTTTTTATCTCTTCAAAAATGTCAAGTTGATATTTACTATACTTCATATCTTTTATCTATTAAAAAATTTTCGCAAAAATATATAATCTTTTTAAAATAAAAAAGTTTTTTGACTTTAATATTTATAAAAAAAATACTAAAAATGATTCTAAATGAAGAATTGCAACATTTATTTAAAAAAGTTAAAACCCAATTAGGTTGGCCAATACGTCCAATACAGATTGCTGATACCGAGTTTTGCCTTTTATTAGAAACTTGTGTTGACAGTTATGTGGAAACCGTGCAAAATTGGATTATAAAGCAAAATTGGTTAAATTATAAAGATAAAGAGATTAATTTCATATCAAACGCAGCCGATTTAACATATGCAATGTCAATGGGGCAATTAGATTTCACCCGTGATTATTCCTATTGGTTTAGCCGTGAAGTAGGCTTACAGCAAAGAGGTAGTTTTGAACTTAAAAAAGATTTTTTTCACATAGAAAAAGGAAAACAATGTTATGAAATCCCAGCAGGACGAGAAATCAATAAAGTGTTATATATAACACCACCAACGACAAGAACGGCAATGTATGGTACTGTTGGTACGTTAGATGCTGGTTTTGGAGGTGGATATGCACAGATTGGAAACATTGGTATGACAGGTTTTTACGTCGGAAGTGCATATGACACCGCTTTGTTGTCAGTTGATTTGAAATATAAAAATTCTTTAATACGTGGCGATTTGGCTTATAAAGTAACCGCAGGACCAAATGGAACTCATATAATACATTTATTGTCAGTCCCTGGTTCACGTGTATCAAACAAAGGAGTTGCCGTTGATGATTCGTTCGGATGGGGCAGATATGCTAATTGCGTATGTTGGTACACATATTATGACGTAACTAATGAAAATAAAGACCTTTGCTACAAAGAAAACAAAAACGATTTGGTTTTAACTCCCGACCAAGTTCCATTTGAAGCATCAAATTATGAATTCTTCAATTTCCCAACGAAAGTAACAATCCAAAAATTGTTGACGGCAAAAGCAAAGCAAACACTTGGATACATTCGTGGTACATTTAGTGGCGAAGTTAAAATTCCAGATGCTGAATTGAAGATGGATTATAATATTTTCCTCTCTGACGGTAAAGAGGAAGAAGAAAAAATTTTCACTGATTTAAAAGAACGCCTTGAAGCGATGTTACCTTGGAATCAAATGGAAAATTATGCAAAAATGGTTCAATCACAAATTGAGATATTAAAGAACAAGCCATTAGGACTTATGGTACGGTAATAAAAAATATGGGATGGATTTCTCCACCCCATATTTTATTTGGTTATTTGTTTTAATCTGACAAGTTTAGCATATCCATTGTTCTTATCAAGATAAAAAGTATAGCCTTTCTTTTTGTTAACAAATTCTTCGAATTCCTTTATTTGATTAATGATTTCTTTATTATGTAATTTTAAAAGAAACTTTTCTTTGTCTGTCTTTAAAATATCAGCAATTTCGAAGTCATCAATTGTGAATTTTTCGTTAAATTCATTTTCTATTTTTTTAATCAAATACTCTTCATCTAATTTATTATAGAATAGATAACTAATCCTGCCGAAAGTTAAATTTGGAAAATTTTCAATATAACTGTTCATTAGAAATTAGTTTATTTATTATTTTTTACCGATAAAATTTTTTATCGTTACTAACGCTTTTTTTGGGCACACTGACCAAAGGTTTAATTTTTTCTCTTTGTTGGCTTTGAGCACTTTTTGTCTGATTTGCTTTACAAGGGCAACCCATAATCAACGAATATTTATTTTTATTATTTTTGTTTTTGTTGGGCGTTTTGATTTCTTTGAATTAAGCGGTGCTCGATTTTTCACAATGTTACTTTTGCCAACAGATGCTGTTTTATTTTTCTTACAATTACACATAAACGATTTTTTTTAATAAATATAGTTATTCATTAAAAAAAGATTCCGAATATATTTCATAGGAAACTGAAATAAAATCATCAATATTATTATCATCATAAAAGCAGTCAACGCCTTTCTCAAATTGAGTTTTACGTGCAATATTGAACAAAGAATCTATTGCATTAAAAACTTTTTGCCCTTCTCTCCACGTTGATGGGTAATTAACGATTTCATTATCGATAAGTTGCTTGTACTCGTCAAAGTCCAATGGAATTTCATTAACAATTTCAGTTAACAAAGCGATATGCTTTTGCAGCATAATACGCAAATTCAAGCCGTTTTTATTTACCGCTTCTTGTAATGCTGACGCATAGCATTTTTCGTCATTATTTAACGTAAGATTACTTATAATCTTATTATATTTTTCATTTATTTTCTCAGAATCCATAATATATATTTTTTATGTTTATATTATAAATATACATATTTTTTTGTTAGAATCAAGAAAAATAAATAATTTTTAATTGATTATTAATCACTTTATTGTTATTATTTATAATATAATATGTCAAAATGAATTTACCTAATTTTTTACTTACAGAAAATATCGGTACGCAAAATATTATAGACGCGATAAAAAAACGTCATCGCTTAATAATAACTTATGATGATGAAGTTCATCATAAAGTCGGGAAAAGATATATCGAACCTTACGTTTTAGGTACTACCAAGGCTGGTAACAAAGCATTGCGTGCTTTCCAATACAATGGAGATACTTGGCGAGGGGTACCGAAATGGAAATTATTTAGGCTTGACCGAATAAAGTCAATTAAAGATGCCAACATTACTTTCTACGATGAACCATCAAAAGAAGGATGGACGAAAAATTTATATAACGATGAAGGCGATAACTCATTAATTGATATTGATTATCAAGTTTCGTTTGATAACGATAATGAAGATGATTTATATTCACCATCATTATATCAAAATCGTAATAAAACAAAACGTTTACAGAATTCTAAACCTTTAAAATTATCCGATTTAGAAAAACAAAATAATAATACTACTTTGGATAAAATAGATAATAGTTCTGAAAACAAGCCTCAAAATAATAAGCCGATTGATTTTAATTCACAAGAGTTTAAAGATATGTTGGCGCGTAATTTGGAAAGAACTAACCAAGAAAGGACTAAACGAGGTCAAAAAGAATACAATTTTGAGCCAAATACGCCACAAACGGATATAAATGATAATCCACCTAAAATTGAACCCGAAAACGAGCCTGTCAGTTATTATGACTCGGAAGAATTCAAAAATATGTTGGCGCGTAATTTGGAAAGAACTAACCAAGAAAGGGTTAAACGAGGTCAAAAAGAGTACAATTTTGAGCCAAATACAGTGCAAACGGATATAAATGATAATCCGTCCCAAACTAATAATGAACCCGATAATTATTATGACTCAGAAGAATTCAAAAATATGTTGGCGCGTAATTTGGAAAGAACTAATCAAGAAAGGGTCAAACGAGGTCAAAAAGAATATAATTTTGAGCCAAATACAGCGCAAACAGATATAAATGATAATCCGTCCCAAACTAATAATGAACCCGATAATTATTATGACTCGAAAGAATTCAAAGATATGTTGGCGCGTAATTTGGAAAGAACTAATCAAGAAAGGGTCAAACGAGGTCAAAAAGAGTACAATTTTGAGCCGAACAAAGATATAGATAATTTTGAAAAAACGCTAAAAAAGAATTTAGCAATCGATAATAAATAAAATACAGAAAATATATGGGAAGTCCATTAGCCGATTTTAACAAAATAGCAAGCATAATGAATCGTTCTGATTCGATTAAGGTAGGTGACAAAAATTTGTCTCAAAAAGCCGCTCAATTATTAGAAACCCCACAAACATCTTTTGATACAAATATTCAGCAAACATTTTCAGACGATAGAATCGATAGTTCTAAATTACCAGCGGCTGTTAAGGAAATGCTTAAAAAAAATCCGATACCAGTTCAAGAGCAAGCGCAAGTTTCAGTTTTGGATAGAATTTTACCACAAATACAACCGCCACAAACACAATCTCAGTCTGTTATACCTCAGTCATCATTTGAGCCTAATCAATTAAATGAGGTAAGGCAAAGCAATAATAATTTTGGAAATGTTGATTATTCTTTGATTAAAGCAATTTTTGATGGCGTTTGTAAAGAACAACTTAAAGAAATAATGAAAGAAACAATCAGCGAATATTTTAAGGCAAATCAGATAAAGATGGTTGCGGTTTCAGACAAAATTAAATTTGTTGACGAAAACAAAGAACTTTATGAAATATCATTCCATCACGTAGGAAATGTTTCAGAAATGAAGAAAAACAAAAATAAAAAATAATATAAAAAAATGAGCAATTTTTAAAATAAATCGCTCATTTTTTATTTTTTTTTATAAATATTTATTATTTAAATTTTCAGTAATGAAAAATGAAATTAAATTATTATGAATTATCGTTTGAAGATTAGTCTTTATGCGTACATCAATATAATATTTATTTGGCGGTAAAATATTCGTGTCAACCAAAAAATAATTTTCGTTGTACGTTTTATTGACTTTTTCCCAATTGATTACGTCAAATTCTCGTTCGCCATCTTTTATGTAAATACGATATTCAGCATCGGTAATATTTTGTGCTTCATTACGCTTGTATTTAGTATTCACTAGCAAACCGACTTTTCTTATATCGCCTCGTTTGATTTTTTCATCTGAATCAATTCCATAAATAGAAGGCGTTAATGATGAAGTATCTCTTAGACCTTTTCCGACATTAAAAAATATTTTAGGAGTCTTAACCGTAAATTCAAGTTCGACATCTTCAATCGCATCGCCTTTATATTTTAGATTAGTCCAAACATCATAACACATCATACCATTGAAATTATCACTATCAGAAGTAATCTTTACAGTAGCATAATAGATACCTTTAGAAAATTGTCTGACAGGATATTCTTTTCCATCAATAATGCAACGTGGCATTTCATCAAGATTATCTAAATTATCACCAAAGTAGCAATATAAGAACAAACGATTAGTTTTGTTTAATGCAAAATCGTTACGGTTATCATCGATATAGTCATCATACACCGTTTCAACATAAGGCTCAAAACAAGTGTTAGTTGTCCGACTGAAAAAACCAACATAATTATCTTTATTGTCTTTAGTTGTCTCCAACGTTGGTGAAAAAGCAATTCCAATTCCATAATTAGGAATAGTACCGTTTAAAAAGCGATTTATAACATTGGTTATATCAAGGTTTATATTTTCATTACCAATATCAAAATGTTGCTTTCCAATAACAACAGAATCCTCACCATCTAAATATTTTTGATATTCATTAATTAAGGTATCTGTCGTAAAAACGCCTTCTTCTTTCCACTCATAGCCATTACGTGCTTGATACCATGTCGAGCCATCCTTAGACATTAATTTTCTACCATTGATGACTTCTTGATTATCAAATTTTGTTATATACAAGTCATTTGGTAATGTTTCGGCATTATCATATCCTTTACCGCCGTCCCATTCTTGCGGTATTAAAAAAAATAATAAATCAAATGAACTTGTTCTGACTTTATCAGTTCCATCGATTTTAGATAATTGCTTACGGTGAAGATTTTTAAAATCAACAAATCCAGCATTTGTTAATTTAAGATAATGATGTATTTTTTCAACGTCGGCAAATGTTTTATCTTCAATATTTTCTTTAATATGATTAATATCAAAATGTAAAAGAATCCTAGTCAATGATTTACCGTAAATCATTTCAGCAACAGGATTAATTCCATTATTGTATTCCGAATCTTTTATTATTGTATTTATCTTATCAAAATAAGTTCTAGTAATCATAAGTTGTATTTTTATATAAATAGTATAAAAAAATGAGTAAGATTTACTCCTACTCATTTTTTTCACAAACAATTATGCCGTTGTCTTTTTCATACGTTAATCTTAAATTATGTGTCTCATTTTCATTTCCTTTTAAGACAATATCAGACAATAAATCTTCGATATTGTCTTGTATTATTCGGATAATTGGACGAGCGCCATATTCTTCTTGACCTTTCATCTTAGATAAAATAAATTCAACGATGTCATCATCCCATTCAATTGCATAAGAAATTTCTTTGCATCTTTTTGCTAATTTTTTTAGTTCAAGATTAATGATGTCTTTATAGTTTTCAGTGCTAAGATGGTTGAAAGAAATTATATTATCAATACGATTAATGAATTCTGGATTGAAAGTGTTCTTTAATTGCTTTTCAACTATTGATTTTTTCTCTTGATTTACATTGTTTATGAATCCAAGTTGATGTTTATCGTTAGCTTCTTTTGCTCCAATATTTGAAGTCATTATAACAATGACATTTTTAAAATCAATAACATTTCCACTATTATCAGTCAATCGTCCTTCATCGAATAATTGCAAAAAGATATTAAATATTTTTTTATTTGCTTTTTCTATTTCATCAAGTAAAAGGACGCAACTTGGCTTATTTTTTACGGCTTCGGTTAATTGACCGCCATTTTCAAAGCCGATATAACCTGGGGATGAACCAATAAGTTTTGATACACTATGTTCTTCACTATATTCTGACATATCCAAACGAACGATTGCCTTTTCATCGCCAAAAACTTCCTTTGCGATTGTCTTTGCTAATAAAGTTTTTCCGCATCCAGTTGGTCCTAAGCATAAGATGCTTGCGATTACACGCTTTTTACTACCAATTCCACTTTTATTGCGTTTAATTGTTCGGCAAACAATATCAATTGCTTCATCTTGACCAATCACAGTCTGTTTTAATATAGAATCAAGATTTAATATTTTTTCTTTTTCAGAAACTGAAAGTTTTGCTAAAGGAATTTTCGTAATATTCGAAATTGTATCTAAAACGCTATTTTCGTTAATTGAAGTAACATATTTATCAGCATTATTAACAAAATCTCGTTTAAGGACTGAAATTTCTGTTTTATTTTTACTGATTTTTTTATTGACTTCATCTAATTTGATAACATCGCCATTCTTTTCAGCATTATATTTGTCTTGCTTTTCCAATTTTTCTATTTCAGTAAGAAATGGCTTTAATGCAAGTTCTTTTTTGTCATTAAAACAATTATTCGCGCCACAGACATCCATTAAATCAATTGCCGAATAAGGGAAAGATTTATCAGTCAGATACTGTTTTGACACTTTAATTATTGTTCTTAAAATATCATCATTATATTTTACATTATGATAACGTTCATATTTGCCTTTAATTTCATTTAGAATATCATAAGTAATTTCATCATTTGTCGGTTCGATAATAATTTTTTGGAATTTCCTTTTTAAAACTGGATTTGTCTCTATTGAGTTATGATAACCTTTAAAAGTTGTCGTACCAATTACAATTATTTCACCGTCATTCAATAGGTTTGATAATAGTTTTGAAATATCATTATCAGTATCTTTTGAACCATTTTTTAAAACATTATGAATATCGTCAATAAAAAGAATATATTTCTTGCTTGCTTTTAAATTAAGTGTAAGACCTTGCATACGCTCTTCAAACATTCCTCGCAATTGAGTATTTGAAATTATTGCCAATTGGTCTAACATAACAATTTCCATATCTTTAAAACGGCTTGGGCTTTCATTGTTTAAAATTTGTTGCGCAATACCATAAACAATTTGAGTCTTACCGCACCCACTCTCGCCAACCAATATAAGATTATTTTGGTTGTATTTAGACATTGTTTGAAAGGCAAGTTTTATTTCATCATCACGTCCAATTGTTTTACTAACCTTTCCTTCAGCGCACTTTTGTGAAATGTTAATCGTATAACGGCTGATATATGAATTATCATTATTATTGGCAATCATCTGAATTGGCGAAATAGTATTTTGATTTGAGACATTCACTCGCTGCATTTTTTTATTTAAACGATTTAAATAATCTTCAAGGTGTTCAGCAATATTAAAGATATTATAGTGCTTAAAACTAGTATTTAATATATCACAGATTTTGCAGACATTTAATATAACGGCAACTTCAGCAATTTCTTTAACAAGGCTAGGATTATTAGAAAAATCTAAATCATAATCATTAAGTTTATTAATTGTACTTTCAATTAATTCATCATAATCAATCAAGAAATTTTTATTTAGTAAGTCTTGAATGTTTTTTGATTCAGAAGGCAATATTTTTAATGATTCATTGTAGTCAGCAACGATTTGAAAAATTTTTGTCTTAGTTGTCTTATCTTTTAAGGCTTTCTTAAAGCCATTGTTTTCATCACTTAAAAACAAAACAATGATTTCCCTAAAATCAACGTAGCGTTTAATATCATCATTCGTAATTATTTTTTCGACTATTTTTGATAATTGAAGATTAAGATATTCCTTTAAATCTGTATTATTTTGTTTTAATACTGAATCCATAAAATTATTTACTTTAGATATTTAAATAATAACATCAAAAAATCAAAAAAACAATATATATTTATTATTATAACGATAAAAAATAAGCATTTTTTATAAAATGAGAATATATAAGATATACGAAAATGATTTAGAGCGTACTTGGTACGATAGTTCTAATATACTTTATAGCGAATGCGATGACTTCGACAACAAGTTAAAAAATGTCCGCATCTTATTCAAAAACGGTGCTTGGTATCAATATAAAGATGTCAAGGTTCAAGATTATTTGCTTTTCCGTGAAGATGTTTCGCAAGGTAAAGCATTGCGAAAATTTTTATTTTCATATGATTATGAAAAAATAGGAAACAAAGACGTAAAGCCGATAAATGAAGAATTGAAAAGATTATTAGATAAAGAAAAAGGCGAACCAAATGATAATGCCGAAAAAGAAATAATTACCGAAAACACTCAAAATGATGAATGAGGAATTAATATATGAAGTGGATTCTGATGACATATCATTATCATCTTTCAAATTAAGAAATAGCCTTAATCAAAAAATATGGGAAAATGATAAATTAGATGGAGAAGTTAGACTTCAGTTATTAGATATTGCCGATGATTTTATTGATTATCTTAACATAAAATGGGTTAAGCCGATTGATATAAAATTGGTTGGTTCAATATGTAATTACAATTGGTCTAAAATTTCAGATGTTGACTTGCATATCATAATGGACTTTTCAAAAATTTTTAAGAAAAAAGAAATAGTCCAAGATTTTCTTGATATGAAAAAAAATGAATGGAACAACAACCATCAAAATCTTACAATATATGGTTTTAATGTCGAATTATATGTAGAAGACATTAAAGATGACGAAAAAAGAACTGAGCCTTCTTATTCACTTGAAAAGAATAAATGGGTCAAGGAACCAGATTTAGACTCAATTTCACCAATTCAAAAAAAAGATGCCCCTAAAATCAAAAGAATTGCTGCTGAATTGATGACAAAGATTGACGATATTGCTGAAACTTATAATACAGCAAGAAAAGATGAAATGGATGATTTAATTGATACTCTCGAAAACATTCTTAAATTTGCAAAAGAACAGCGTTCTAATTCTTTGAAACACAATAAGACAATGGGCGTTGGCAATATAGTGTATAAAATTTTAAGACGAGAGGGATATATTGATAAAATCCGATATTTAATCAATATTTGTTATGATAAAGCTAATTCAATTTAAATATAGGAAATGATATATTTTTTTAAGTTAAATAATATTTATAAAAAAAAGATTTAAAAAATGAGTAATTACGAAAAAAGTATAGACCGCTGCAAGCAGTTAATGGAATATAATAATCGTCCTGATACAAAATCTGAATACAAAGGCATCGAGTTTTCTAAGAAAGGTGCTGACGGCAAGATATATGCAATCATCCGTGAAGGTAGCAAATACTATATAAAAGAAAGTGAAAAGCCTAATCCTATTTGTGAAGACTTTGACTATCTTGGAGGTTTCCGCGAGCGAAAGAAGCACGAATATGATTCATATGCAAATGCGTTAAAGAATTTCGATTTGAAAATGTTTTCAATCAAGGAGGCAGTTGAAGCAGATGTTGATGCCAACTTCCTTGTTGAATCATGGAACCCTAATCGTACTCTTGAAGAGAAGTCAAAAATTGTCAATACAATTTCTGAGGATATTGCTCGTCAACGTCAGTTAATGGAAAATACTACTCGTATTATGAACGGTCAGCCAATCGAAGAGTTGAAATCGTTAATCGCGCCAAATGCTGATTCTGAAGGTAAAGATATGAATAAAGATAATATCAAGAAAGGAAAAGTACAAAGCGCACAGCCTAGCAAAAATACCGCTAAGACTCCAAAGCCACGAGTAAAGCCAACTGAAGAAAAATTAAACGAAGGCGAAGCATTGCACAACTCAACAGATTACAAGTCAAACGTAGGTACTGGCGATGCTAAGACAAAAGGCAAGATAAAAGGTACAACTGTCGTATCAAGTGCTAACAAAGCATTGCACAACTCAACAGATTATAAGTCAAACGTAGGTACTGGTGATGCTAAGACAAAAGGTAAGTTTAATCTAACTGAAGGTGAGGAAGACTTTAGTGAAGATGATGAAATTGTTATCGATGGTGAAGACAAAAAGCAAATCACCGATATTTTGCATCAACTTGCTGACAGTTTGGAAAGCCTTCAAGATAAACTTGGCAATACATCATTTGATGATGATGACCTTTATGATGATGACGAAAATGGAGACGATGATAATGATGGTGACGGCGAAGAAGACGTTTATGAAATTGATTTAGATGATGAAGATGGCGAAGGTGATGAAGATTCTGAAAACGATGATGATGAAGATGTCTATGAAATCGATTTCGATAGTGAAGACGGTGAGAATGAAGATAATGAAGATTCTGAAAACGATGATGATGAAGATGATGATGAGAAAGAATTTTAATTATTGATTTTGAATTTATTTTTTGCATAATAAAGTTTACACTTAATTAGTAATGAGGTACCAATATTTTTTGGTGCCTCATTATATTTTGTCACTTTTCAATATTTATAATAAACTTTAATAAGTTATGAATAGAATATTCTATATAAACGAATCAGATTTAAAAAAAATTAAAGATAAAGGCATTCGAATTAACGAACGTCACGTTATTAAATTGCCAAAAAGTGAGCCTCCGTTGCCACCAATGCAAAACGAGCCATTAATGGGCGAGCCAAATAGCGAATTACCAATGCCAAATGATGAATTTAATGCAGATGAAAATGAACAAAATGACCCTAAAAAAGAAATACAGCAATTAACAGGTAAACTATCGCAATTAATACGTCAATATAATAAAGATGAAATTAATCCAGATACAGAATTATCACAATATGTATTGGGAATGATAATTTCAGCAGCAAAAAATACATTGACGCAAAACCAAAAAGAAAAATTATCTAAGAAATTAGTAAATCCTGATGATACAAATGATGAAAATGATGATTTAAGCAATGAAGATGGATTTAATGATGGGCAACCCCAAGACGAAGTATTCCCTCAGAATGAAAGCATCAAATCGTCCTTAAATATAATCAATGAAATTATCGGCAATTTAAGGGATAATCGAAAAGAAAAAATCCGCAAAGAAAAAAGATTGCCTAAACAATATCAGAATAATAATTTTAACCCTTATCGTATCAATTTTAAAAATGAAATACAGTAATACTTTAACCCAGTTAATAGAGCAAAATTCTGTTGTTTTTTTAAACAAAGAATCATTAATGTTAGAGGATAACTATCCGAAAGATGTTTCAGTTTCTAATGACATTGACACAAAATCAATTGATGACGCAATGAGAAATTCAAAAGATGGCGAAGCAATGGTAAATAACCCAAATGAGACAGGAACAACTGTTGAAATAACTGGTCATACATCATCTGAATTATCTCAAAAGGCGCATGACTTATTTAACAATAGTCAAAAGAATAAAACGACTGATAACGTTAAATTAATCAAATGTTCAAAAAAACCTACCGAAGTAGTTTTTTTCACCAAAAAGGAACTTGAACAATTACTAATGTAAAAAAACAATATTTATGAAACTTATAATAAATGAAAGCCAAATTAATGAAATGGCTATTAATTTATCTAAGTCATATAAATTATCAGATTTTTTAATAAAAAGTATCAAAGAACAAAACCATTCACTTTCAAACAACCCTTCTTTTCCGACACATAATAATCAGCCGTTTGATTATTTATTGCTGAAAAAAAGATATAAAGATATTGTTGATAAAATTGAAAGCATACCAGATTTAGAATCATTAGATGTTGATTACTTATCTTCGGTTTTGTCGAAAACAATAAAAGAAGTTGTTGAAATTGAAAAACCGATTCGAGAGCAACTTGAAAAAATCTGTTATAACATAATCGTTGATTCATTCGGAATACCAGAAGAGTCATTAATTTTTTCGGCTAATTTAGTAGATAATTTAAGCGACCAAAAAGGATTAAATCTAACTCCAGAAAGTAGTGATTCTAACGATTATGAATTTGAAGATTTAGACGAAATTTCTGAAACTGATTATGAAATCGTAAAGCGTAGAAATATAGATGCTCTTATACAAGGTGCGTCTTATTTATATACTTACAATAGCGATATTTTTGATAAAGTTTCAGAAATAAATGACCGTTTGCCTTTATTGTATGAAAAAATAATAGCGATAAATGATTATCTATTATTCAATAAAAAAGAACGTATAACTGACCGAAAACGTTTTCAAGGTGCATATGTTGAGACAATAATCGGTAGCGACATTGATAAAGCGCAAATAAAAGTTCAAGGAATAACTTTATTGTTTTTGCTTCAAGAATCATTTAGAGGCTTTTTTGAACTTTTTGCAGCACATGGCTTGCCAAATGATAAAGCAAAAGCCAAATTTGTATTGTCTCAGTCAGATTTCTTATTTGCTGAACCTTGGGATTTAAGGTTTGGAGTTGAAATGTGGAAAAAAATAACCGATGACAAATATATCGAGCCAAAAATAATGCCATATTTTTTCTCTTATTTATGCCAAATTCCAAGTCATTATTTCATTAAAGTAGTGAAAGAGTCAATGGCAAGTACAAAAAAAGGAAAAAGATTTATTTCGTCACTTTTATCTGAAGCCGAATATGATACCGATATGGCTGATTTCCAAAAGACAATGAAAGCAAAAAACGATGAAGTCGGTCAAATAAACGATTGTTATTTAAGTGTTGATGATTTAGATAATTTTGAAATCGATAGTAATAATGATGAAATAATCGAAGAAAATGATTGATATATTACAATATCAAAGAGATTATGCTGCTTGTTATGCCGATACATCATATATAACTTTTATCGAAAAATATTTATCGACTTTTAATGCATCTGAAGGTAAATTGATGCCTTTTATAACATTTCCACGACAGAAGGTTTTCCTTAAAAGTATTGATGAGAATAAAT
>Ga0326512_10000440_pt1 | contig 36675 bp, 48 predicted proteins | sample 1_2617_0518_D_FD_203652 | JGI IMG/M metagenome (GOLD analysis project Ga0326512, IMG submission 203652) | Bovine rumen microbial communities from UC Davis, California, United States - 1_2617_0518 | ecosystem: Host-associated > Mammals > Digestive system > Stomach > Rumen | place: USA... | reverse complement strand
TTGTATCGCGGTTTCTCCCATACTTTTTTACCCACCCTCGGGGGGCATTCGCTTTTGAAATCTTTTGTGCCGTTTGTTGTGACAATCCGTGCACAACGCTCTGAAATTGCTCTCGTCATACCGTCGTGCCCAACCCGAAGGAGTTTTAATCTCCTCGATATGATCGACTTCTGTTGCTGTATCTCCACACCACGCGCATTTCGGATGGCTGTCGAGAAACTTCTTTGAGGTTACGCGCCACCGCTTTCCGTTGTAGAACTGCTCGTACTTCTTGTCGCGCTTCCGGTTATATCGCCTGTTCGCTTGCTTTCTACGCTCCTCGCGCTCAGCTGCCACAATAGGTGCACACTTTGCACAGTACATTTTTCCGTAGTTCATAAACTGATGGCAGCGCGGACAGACTTTTAACAGCACAATATTACCTCCGTTTCCTCCTCCCTTACCGGCAGCCATGACACCGCCGGCAAGAGCAAATTGTAATAGGAGGATGGTAAAAAACAAAAATAGTAGGGCGTTTTAATATACCCTACTATTATTTTAACATTATAGGTGGACGGTTTACCGTCCTATTTTTATATCAAGAAGAATATCCGCGCTGACATTTAACCCGATAGCAATCCTCCTGATAATGTGGTCGGTTGGATGATGTGTACCGCTGATGTATTCGCGAATTCGTTGTTTACGTATTCCCGTCAGCTTCTCAACGTCGGACGGAAATAAACCGCGTTCTCGCATTATCTTGTCAAGTTGTCTTGAAAAGGTCAAGTCCATTTTATGGTGTTCTGCTATAGGGTATCACCTCCACCCTCGCCGCACCGAGGGTATGTATTCGCACGCAAACGATTATGAAATTGTATGAATGATATTAAAAGCAGAGGCGCGGTGCTTTGTGGGTTAATTTGTCCAGTCAAGAGCCTGCCCGCATTTGGGGCAAAATTCGCCCGTGAACATTTCAACGAAAGCTTGGCAATTTGGACAAAGCGGATCGTCATGAATATTCAAATCGGGTTTCCGCTTCACCATGCACCGGTTGATCGCCCTGATCGCCATATCAATCTCAGGCGGGCGCTCGCCCTTGTCCGTGCGGAACTGATTCAGCCGAATGATCGCCGCTTCGGGGGTGAGCTTATTCGGCATTGTCAGCCCTCCTGTTCCATGCGTTCACAGCCTTGATGTGCGCGTCTGCGCTATAGCTTGACTTACCAAATTCCTCATATGGGACTCGTTCCGTTCTTGCGTTGCATTGCAAACATCGAACATATGCGGCTCTGGTTGTTTTGCCGTGGATAAAAACTCTTTCATGTTTTTGAAGGCGTGCTTCCCCTCCGCAAAACGGACACGGTTCGTCCTCTTTTGTAAAATCGAACGAGTGACAATGTATTCCGTTTTTGGGATCGCCTTCGGCGTATAATTTCACACGTTCGTTTAGCGTCATTTCTTTAAGTGGTTTCATCTTCCTTCACGCTCCTTCAATGCTTTTTCGGCTTCTTCGCGGCTTAAAAAGACGGTTTCGCCTAGTTCATACCAGTAGTAAAAGTCATCATAGTCGGGCGCAAACTCTCTCGGCGATTCGCCAACCCAAAAACCGTATGTGCCGGTTTCAGTTATAAACTGAACGGTGTCGCTGACCGCGCTGTTACCGACTGTGAATTTATATTCTTTCAGGTCGATTTCGTCCAAACCTCTGAGAACGAAATAAACCTCGTCGCAGAGATTGACCCTACACGGCAGCTCCACGAATCGGGAGCGGTCTTTGAAAAAAGAGCATGGAGCTGTACGTTCAATTTCATCATCGTAAAAATCAGCGCACACTGCATAATGAATACACTCTTTACAAGTTGCCATTACTTGCTCACCTCAAAATCTCTAATTTGAATGTCAATGATTACATACCCATTTGATTGACATTGCTTTGCATATTCAATCGCTTCGTTTAGGGTTTCAAATCCTTTGTCAATTTCCCACCACCCATTATAGGGATAACGAGAAGCATAAACCGTATATTTATATCCCATCACTCGCTCACCTCCGCTTCGATGATGGTTGGGGGTTTATAATCTTTGTAATGCCTTGGATTAATCCTTCAATTATTACGCTCATTCCTTCTCCTCCAATTCCTCAATAGGAACACATAAGCCATAGCCCAGCCCTTCACGTCTTAGGTGAACCACGGTCTGATTGTTGGATGTAGTATCAAATCTTTTAATTTCGCACAACTTTCCTTTCCACATGCACAAGTTTCCAACTGTCCACAATATTGTCGGCTCTTTGTGTTCCGGCTCACGCTTCGGCGGATCGGGGTCTCTTGCCATAGCCAACAGCTCTGGGTTGTCGTGAATGTTGTCGATGACTTTTACACTATAATCATTTTCGACAGCAACACTCAGCATATATCTATCGTTAAATCCTTTAATATACAAACTCCACATTCCTTTTTTGTAATATACTTTTGCGTAATATTTTTTTAATGAAGTGCGAAATTCAACTATATCCCCCTCAAAAATCTTCCTACCGTTCTTGTCGGTCAAGCCTGTGTACTGTCCGACGGTGTCAGAATCCACCTCAGCGTCTTTGTAGCTTGGCTCCTGCTCTACTATTCTAACAACTCCATGAACCGGAAATTGCACAATATCTCCTTGAATCCACTCGCCGTTATCGACGCGCTTGCCCCTGAAAAGAATCTCTCTCATAATGATTTCCTTTCCTCCTGAGCCTCACGCCACACAGCAACCATGCTCTTTATTTCGGGTAGAGAGTACATAAATCTGTGAAAATCTTCCAGTCTCTGAGTAGCTCTGTGATAATCTTCACGCAGACTTTTCACGAGTTTTTGTATTTCCGCCTCATAAACATTGAGCAAATATGCCATATCGTAATAGTGTTTATATCCAACCGTAAAAGATATACCGTAGGAATTATTAATGCTATCAGGTGAAGAAAACCTGATTATACTTCCATAATTTGAGTCCTTAGCCTTAATATAATCGCTGCACAGCATTTCTTCATTGGCAAGAACGAAATTATCTACATAGCTTCCTTCTCTCTTTTCCTTCTTGAAAATAGCTTTCGAATTAATTAAATCGATTGCCTTTTTCAAATTTTCAAGTTCAACTTTTGCCTTTCTGTCAATAGCTTGACGTTCATACTCAATTTTTTCGTTGTATGCCTGTTGAGCCATAGATTGTAAATCTTCAAAATTCATTTATTCTCCTCCTTCGTCCATAGTTCACACCCGAACCCCGTCCCGATGCGCGTCACATGCGGACAGCGCTTACAGCAATAGACACACACCCACGCGCCTTTCTTCGAATACGGGCACTTTCGGATTGTTCCGCTGTCATAATGGTGTTTACATTTTGCACACTGTTCTTTTGCCATGATTACGCCCAATCCTCCAGTGTGTTGATCTCCTCGAGCTCGTCAATGTCGTATGAGCTCGATTTCGTTGTATCGTCCTGTGTAGCCTTGCCCGGTTCTCCGACGTCCTGCATCAGCCAATCGAGCAGCGTGGCATAATGGTTCGAATAATCCTTGCCCTTACTCTCGATGACACGTGACAATCGGTCAATCTTGCTTTGGTAATGGTGAGGATATTTCGACTTAAGGTCTGCAACCTCGGAATCAGATAAAAAAACATTCCCGAAGGTTCCGTGCGGCGAGAGCGCTCCCCTCTCTCTCTTCTTTATCTTTCTTTTACTTTCTTTATCTTTCTTCCATTGTTGCCCTTGGTTTGCCCTTAGTTTGCCCTTAGTTTGCCCCTCGTTTGCCGTTTTGTTTGCCATTTGGTTTGCCCTTTCAAAAAAATAGAGCTGATTTTCCTCAGTGTTCATGCGGTTTTCGGGGTTTTCTGAGTTTGCCGTTTTGTTTGCCATTTGGTTTGCCGTTTTTTGAGCAGTTGTCAATTTGTTGCTTGAAAGTTGTATGAAGTCAACTTTTTGATATTCTTCGTAATTATTTACGGTGAAAATAGTAAATCGAGCTGATGAAGCAACTGATATCTCTCCCGTAGTTTTCAAGTGTTCTATAGAAACTCGAACCGCCTTAATAGACATTTTGAGTTCCTTCGCCAACGAGCTCATACTAGCGACTCTTTGCCCTCGCTCTATTGTCCTGCCTTCAAACCGCCTCGGTTCATAATTCGCCGTCAACAAAAGATGAATGAAAACCCGGAAAGTGTTCGCGTTATGATACCACTCCCATTTCGTCAGTTTCCTGTGCAGTTTTATGTAGCCGCCATCAAGCACGCGTTCACCTTCCTTCGTTCATTTTGAGCAGCTTGATAATACCTCTCGCAGTCTGTTCCTTGGTGCAGAAATAGAATTTGGTGTCGTAGGTTTTTTCAAGCGTACTCAGAATCTTGTGTAGCCGTTCTCCCGATACAGCGAGCTTTGACTTTTTCAGCCGCGGGTTTTTCCAGCCCTTCACGTCGTCTAGCGTGCGGATATCCGCGCCGTGCTCGATCAGAAACACAAGCCTTATGCCGTAGCGGTTCGCGCGTTCAAGCTCCCGCGCAAAGCGATCATGATCTTGACAGACATTTTGGCAGATCTCAAGTAAAGACTGTTTGCGATCAATACAGAACCGCGCATTATCAAGGCTCATATAGTCGCCTACAAACAGCTTTGAATCAAAGAACAGAATGCCGTTATCAGTGAAATATTGCTTTATATTCTTTACCGCGTCGTCATGCTCGCGTGTGTCGATTTGAATAGTCATGATCAGAATGGCAAGTCGTCATCGAGGTTAATATCGAGCGGCTTGTCTGTGTTGCTCTCAACAAATCCTTCCGGTGACGGGGTGGCTGCCGTCGTCGCGGTATATGACGGCCGAGAATAGGTCTGAGCGCCCGTCTGAGCGTCTTTTTTGTTGCCCGGGACAAATTCCACGCTGTCTGCTAAAACCTCCGTTACAAAGCGCTTAGAGCCGTCGTTGGTTTCGTATGAGCGCGTTTGCAGAGTACCTTTGACCGCGATCGGCTTCCCCTTGTCGAAATACTGGCAAATGAAAGCGGCGGTTCTACGCCATGCCACAACGTCAATGAAATCAGCCTTTTTCTCTCCGTCCTTGCTGTAGGGACGGTCTACCGCGATACGGAAGGAAGTAACCTCAAGCCCCGTCTGAGTTGTTTTAAGCTCCGGGTCTGCAACCATTCTTCCGACCAAAATCACACTATTCATAATTCAAAACCTCCAAGCTTTTCGGAGCCGTGAGCACCTTTGTCGCTTTGCAGTAATCGCAGTGACCGCACCGCTCTGGCTCAAATATCTTATTTTTTATACCGTCGTACCGCTGAATGTTCTCCTTGAAGCGTCCGAGCTCCACGTCAAGGTACGGCTGCGGGATCTCGAATAAATCAAGGTCGGGTTCTTTTTCCTTAGTCGCCGCCGCGATATAAAACGGAAGCTTCAAGCCTGTATTTTGACGGACGATCTCCTGATATACAGCGCCCTGCAAGTCGTAGCCCCACGCTTCTATCCAGCTCATACGCCCTTTTTCTTCGATGTATATCGGCTGAAAATCCTTCATTATTTTCAAATCTACGATCATCTTTTCGGGATGATAGCTGTCTATTTTGATTTTCACGGGAACGCCCTCGATCTTTCCCGTCATGATCACCTGCTTTTCGCCGTTCATGTAGTACATAAACAACGGGTCGCGCTCAACCCGGCTGATGATTTCCTCGGCTTTGATGTATTCCGATTTCAGCTCGCCGTTTTTCTTAAAGAGCTGAGGATTTTTAGCCTTAAAAACGTCCAGACTGCCCTCAAAGTGCGCGTCGACGTAGGAGCCGACGAGGAGAGCGGTCGTCCGCTCCCTCTCGAAGTTGCCCGTGATCTCGGCGAGCGCCGCCGCCTCGCATTTCTCAAACGCCTTGAACTGCGAAACGCCCATATACATCATCTGGTTTTCAAGGCTGAAATAGTTTTCATTCGTCAACTGTTTCATTCGGTGCCTCCTGTACCGCAGCTCTCAGCTCCGTTGCCATTCGCATCGCGCATGTTGAGCAAAGTGCTTGACCGTATTTTTTCTTTGTGTAGGCGGCAATCTGTTCGGCGGAATTGTTGCCGCGCGGCTGAATTTCGCCGCCGCAGGATTCGCATTTCGGGACGTTCTCAGCAGGAATAAATTTGCGGACTCTCAGAGCGTCTACAACATCGCCGAACGCCTTTACCTTTTCGATACCGATTTGTATTCTGCGCCCTGACCAATCTTCAATGTACGGAGTGCCGAACAACTTCGTGATGGTTTTCATGTTGGTTGAATTAAGAATCATCGGCTTGACGCGCTCAGAGAAGTGACAAACGACGCAGTCATCTTTTTTTCCGTCCGAGCCTGTGACCTTTTCCTCACGAACATAACTAATCGTGAGAATAACGTCCTTGCCGTCATCGAGCGCATATGCCCCGAGGTAATCGGGGTTAGTCAGTTTTTTCCAGTGTGTTTTAGCCATTGTTAACCTCCTTACAGCTCTGTTACAATCAGCTCGTTGTCGTTGGTGGTGCGTGTCGCAATAAACTGAACGCCCTTTTCGCGGCACTTAGTGTACAGTCGCTCGCGGCTCTCGTCGTCGAGCTTTTCCGCGCCGTCAATCAGGATTATCTTCAAACCGGACGGATTATGTACGGCAATATCGACGCACAGCTCGAGCTTTTCACCGTCCGAGCGATTTGACACCGGCAAGCCGTGAATAAGCGGAATGCCGTCCTTGACCGTCAATCCCTCGATCGGCAGCGTAGCCGTTTCGAGGATTTCGGCAGGAAGAGAACGTGCAAGCTCGATTTTCTCGGTGTATTCATCAGACTTTGCTTTAAGCCCTTCAAGCTCTGACTGCATAGCACTCATGCGGTCGTATTCGTTGAGGTGCTTCATCATGGCTTCGGCGGTTTTGATTTCTTCCGCGAGTTCTTCCGTAGGTTCGGGCGTGAGGTTCATAAACTGCTCGGCAACTCCCGTATCCTTATCAAGCTTTGCCTTCGCGGTCTCAAATTCGCTCTGCGCGATTTTCTTCTTGTCATCAAACTTCGCATCGAGTGAAGCGAGCTTGTCCCTTGCGGCGCGGATTTCCGCTTCACGCTCTGCAATCAGGCGGTTGAGGTTGTCGCGCTCCGTCGCTATTGCCTGACTTGCGGCGCTTACAGCGATTTCTCTGTTGGCTTCAAGCCCTCTGAGCTTATTGTTGTAACTGTCCCGGAACGCCTTGGCACGCTCGATTTTACCGTTCTTGTCGCGGCGCTTCATCAGCTCGGTATACTGAGCGGAAAGGTCGTAATTGCGCCATTTTTCGGCTTGATATCCGTCGGGAATGTCCTTTGCAATATCCGAAATAAATGCGAGCTTGTGACGGATTTCGCGGTTGATATCCTGTCTGCTGAGGAAATACGCGCCCTTATCGGACTGTATATCGTTGAGAATCTGGAGAATGTTCTGACTGTAATCAACACCCTGCGGAATCTCACCGAACTTCTCGCGGATCCAGTCCATATCCCAGTCGAATTCAATCAGGTCGAGAATAGCGCGGTTCTGGTCTGCCTTTGACATCTGAGTGAATTCCACGGGATTAAGCTGCAGCGGCGTAATGATAGACTTGAGAAACGTCTCGGGCTTGTTCACCGTGGTGAGGTTCTCCTTGACTGAAATAGCGTCAACCTTGCCCTTTCTCGCCTTGCGGTCAATTGTCAGTCCCGAATCGGTCTCAATTATAATCTCGCCCTCGTCCGCGCCGTTCTTGATCACCCAGTCGCGTTCCGAGCTGTGAGTGAGAGCGAAACGGATCGCGTCGATTATCGAAGTCTTGCCCGCGCCCTTTCTGCCCTTTATTTCGATGTTTGCACCGTTCAATATCTGTTCAGAAATACCGAACAGCTGACGGATAGTGATTTTTGATGTTTTCATGTTTCCTCCTTAAAATCCGTTCCTTTTCTTCCACTCGCCGATGATATCCTCGTATTTTTCATCGGCAAAGTTCAGCCCGAGCTGCTTCATTTCTCTGTCTGTTTGCTCCCAGAACACTTCATTGTCGGCGTTCTGACGAATCAGATCGTCAAGCATGTTTACATATTTGGTAATCCGTTGTGCTCCGAAGCCGAAATATTCATGGAGCACACGGCAGGACAACTTGAAAATCCTGACGTTGTTCGCGTCCTGCAAGCTGTTCGCGTACTCCGCGCAAGCCTTGAGTGTTTCTCTTGACATCCGATTCTGTGGCGGAATCCTTGCTTTCATATCCAATTCACCATAATGACATCTGCTCGGCATTGGTAACGCCGCGGCAATTTCTGACCGCCTGCCTATACCATGAGGGTTTCAGCTCGATGCCGATCGCTTTTCTTCCCTGCTCCAACGCAACGACAGCCTCGGAGCCTATCCCCATGAACGGCGTTAAGACGACATCTCCGGGGTTTGTCCAGAGATTGATGCCGCGTCTGATCACCGTCAGCTGCAAAGGGCAGATATGCTTTTCGTCTTTTTCATCACGGCATGACCGCGCCTGCAAAGTATCGGATGGATTGATGTCATCCCATACCGGGCTTGCGTACCGCTGCCATATGTTCACAGGAAAGGATTCGTTCGTGTGAGTTACGGGTTCGGCGTTATCGCCGGGCTTGCGCATTGTCACCAAATAATCGGGTATTCCCTGCCGTGAGATAGTGCTGTCCTTTTTGAGCTGCTTGTGAAGAAGCCCTATCGCCTTGGTGCGCTGCATCGCCGTTACGGGGTTCTTCCAGATGCAAACCTCCGAGTGATAGATAAAGCCGCATTTCTGAAAAAGCCGTATCAGATCGCCGCGAAAATCCTTGATACCGATGTAGCCGTCACGTTCCTTTGACGTCGGAAGATTCATGCAATGAAAGCTGACCAATCTTCCGGGCATCAGCACGCGATACAGCTCATTGACGATAAACTCAAAATGTTCAAAGAATTCATCGTCGGAGCGGCAGTTTCCGAGATCACGCTCGGAATTGGAATAGGTGTAAAGGCTTGCGAACGGCGGCGAAAATATTTCATAGTGTACGGAATCATCGGGTATCTCAGTGAGTATTTCGCAGCTGTCGCCGTTATACAGCGCGAATCTGTCTGTGATGCAGTTGTCTATGCACTTCATTGTTTTCCTCCTATCCATCGCGGCATCGACACCTTCTTATCGGCGCTGTACCTGTCTGTCACTCTGTTTGTCTGTCTGATCTCCGAGGTCAGGATATCCTTTGTGTACTTAACAAGCTCCTTTGTCATGAGCACGGCGTCGGCTTGCTTTTTCTCGATGTTATCCTTGACCGCACCCTCCGCATCGGATATGATGATATGTACATTGACAGGTTGTTTCTGCCCAAACCGCCAGCAGCGACGTATCGCCTGATAGTACGCTTCAAAGCTGTCCGATAAGCCGTTGAATATGACGTTGTGACAATTCTGCCAGTTCATACCCCATCCCGCGATCTTCGGCTTGCTGACAAGGCATTTGACCCTGCCGTCGGAAAATGCGATCATCGAATCGGCTTTATAGACGTTCGGGTCTGAACCCTTTACCTCGACAGCGCCCTCGATCAGCTCGGTGGAGATTGCGGACTCGTCGTTATAATCGCACCAAACAAGGCATTGCTCGTCAGTTGAGTTGACCAGCTCCGCAACCACCTGAGCACGCGCCCTTGTGCTGCATTTTCGCGCCTGTCTGCGCTCGGGAAGCGACAGGACACTGCTCGCAAAGATCCTGAGCTGACCGTCGGGATCCTCCAGCCGACCGGATTTGACGACATGCTCATGGATCGTGAGCTCCGGCAATCTGTAAGCGATGCCGTCGTAACCTAAATCCGAGGGTGAAGTCAGGCAGCAAGCCCACGATGCGACCCAAGCGAAAAAGCTTTCCTTCGCGTGACCTTTCAGGCGCCAGTCCTGAGTGCTGCCGCCGTCGTGCACAAAGAAGGTTGCCAACATCTCCGAACGGCTCATGACGCCTAGAAATTCCGCATGGTTGCCCAGCTCAGTGAAATCGTTCGGTGACGGCGTTGCCGTACAACACAGCTTAAAGGGAGTGTCGCGAAACGCATCGACGAGGTATTGCTTTGTTTTGGAGGTGTAGCTTTTCAGTATGGAGCTTTCGTCGAGCACTATGCCGCCGAACGCGTCAGGGTCAAAATGCTCGACCATTTCGTAATTAGTGATGTTGATGCCGTTTATCACGTCGGTCTGATTCCGGCAGATATTGACCTCATAGCCGAATTTGATTCCTTCGCGCTCTGCTGTTTGTTTCGCGACGGCAAGCGGGGCGAGTATCAGCACAGGGAGCTCGGTGTAACGCTGAACCTTGTAGGCGAATTCGAGCTGCTGCGCCGTCTTTCCGAGCCCGCATTCCTCGAATAGAGCGCATTTCCCTTTTTTGAGCGCCCACCTCACGACGTCCTGCTGCCAGCCGAACAGCTTAGGGTTGAATTCCGAGCACTCAAATCCCGACGCTGCGCTCATGATCTGCTTGCTCTTCAAAAAATCTGTATAATTCATTTTTACCTCTTGATTTGGCCGAGAGAATCGGCTATAATGTAAATAGATATATTTTCCTTTCCGCCTTTCGAAGTTGCCGCTTCGGAGGCGGTTTTTCTTTATATGTGTTCCTCCAGCAGCCCGATGTACTCGATCTCACTTGCAGTTACGTCGGTGCCGAGCGCGATCTGTGCGGCTTCGTCAAACCAGTGATCGGTGGTCAGTCTGAAACGGTGCAGGAACCGGCGCAGTTTCTGCCCGAAGGTCATTTTCATTTCGCCGCGCTTGAACGCGCCCACAGCGAGGTCGAGCAGATATGCGTCGCCGTTGCCCTTGATGGAATAAACGCCGCCTTTGCGTTTGATGATGATTTTCTGTGTCTTTTTCATGATTTACCTCCAAAAAAATTGTCGCTCAGACCGAGCAGCCAGTCGGCTGAGACGTTGTAATGCTGACATAGCTTGATGATGTTGCCGGCGGATGGCTTTAGGTCGCCGATTTCCCAGCGCGAAATCAAGCACTGTGCGATGCCTATAGCCTTTGAAAGATCGGCTTGGCTCTCGCCGCGCTGCTTTCTGAGATGCTTGATCCTTGCGGAAATTTCCCGCGGCACCGGCTTTGTTTTGTCTCTGACGACCTGATAATTGTTCATCGTCAAACACCTCTTTTCCGTGTAATGCGGGCAAATGTCGCCCTCCACTCTACCTTTCAGCCTGTCCGTGTCGAGCGAATAGTGACAGAAATACCCGCCGCCGAAGCCCATGAACGGTCGGCAATGCCCACATATCTTGCCGTTGCGCTCGCATTTCGGCGGCGGATCTGTATACGGCAGCTTTTTGATTTTCAGTCCGACTACGCCGTTATGGTCGTAATCGTGCTTGTACTTCTTCATGTGCGTGCTCTTGCCTTTCTCCACCGCTCGAAATCCTCCTTGTTTTTCGGGTCTTGCAGCAGACGGTGAACCGCCGCCGTGACAGTCCGACACAAGGTGTCGCTTTCGTGCGCCGGCAGCTTGTTCAGCTCGATGTGCACGGATTCATTTGCCATGTGTTAACCTCCTTTATGTTCCGAATTTGCAGATAAAGGTCAACTCTCCGGCGCGCAGTACAGCGACCCTGATGTTTGTACAGCCCCTGTTGCGCAGGCGGTCGTATAATTTCATTGCAAAGCCCTTAGCCTGCCTTTCGTCGCCGTACAGCGCCTTGATGTCTTTGCGCGTCTGAGCTTCCTGATAAATCGTTTCGATAATATAATGGGATTTCATACTGTGCCATCCTTGCGGTCAATGATTTTCAAAGTTGCCATGGGTAACCTCCTGATGCCTGTTTTTTCATTGTGATGACCTCCTAACTGTTAACTCTTTAATTCCTCAATAAAACTCTTAAACGTTAAATCTTTAATTTTCTTATAATAAGCTTCGTTGGTAAACATCTCAAAAAGAACAACGTATTGCATAAACGCATGTCTTTCTCCTTCGGTCTCAAAGCAACTAAGAATAGTCTTTCTAATCTCAGGCGAACCGTTTATGAAGCGAGTTGCTATCTCTTCTGCTCTTTTGTAACATGTAGAATCAAACATTGCTCTCCCCTCCTTCCTATTGTTTACGCTGTCTCTTTTTGCTCGGCAAGCTATTTGCCGATTATCATGCGATTTTCCCGTCAAGCACCTTAACCAGACAAGTCACTGGTGGTTAACTTTACGCGGTCAATGCCGCAACCAGCGTCCATAATGCGAGGCGCGCCCATTGTGTCACGGGTTAGTACACATTTTGTGAACTTAGCTTGCAAAAAAAAGCGCTTCGATTGACGTTTCAAGGACACGCGCAATTTTCACTTTGATTTCGTCACGCGGTATTCTCTGACCGTTCTCGTACATCGAGAGCGCAGATAACGTGATTCCAACCGCATTACAAAATGCTTCACGCGCAATCCCTTTTTCTTCTCTCAGCGTTTTGATTCGCTGACCGATAACGGTTGCTGACGACATTTCTTTTCCTCCTTCCATTTTAAGCTGTTCACGGTCTGTGAACTGTCTTTATAATAGCATACCAAAATCAATTTGTCAACACGTTTTGTGAAATTTTTTCTTGATTTTTTTCACGCTTTGTGATATAGTAAGATTGAAAAAGGTGGTGAACCAAATGTTCAACGATGTATTAAAGCAGTTACGTAATAAAGCAGGAATGAATCAGGAACAGCTTGCAAAACGTCTTGGTCTGTCAAAAAGCGCAATAAGCATGTATGAAAGCGGTTCAAGGGAGCCGAGCCTTGAAATATTGGAAGCTATTGCCGATATATTCAACGTAGATATGAACACTTTGACGGGCGCAAAAAAGCTGAGTGAATCCGTCAACGGTAGTGAAGAATTATCCCCTGCCGAAAAACAGCACATAAAAAAATACCGCTCTCTCGACCTTTACGGACAGAAGGCGGTTGACAGTCTGATTGACATTGAATTGGAGCGGTGCAGCGTGGTTGTGGAGTTGCCGCGGCTGATTACCTTGCCGATGGTAGAATTGAAAGCCTCCGCCGGAACGGGGCAATGGCTTGGTGATGATGAATATACTACCAGGGTAGATGTGCTGGACACGCCCGAAGCAAGACGTGCGAATGTTGTTATCGAGGTATCAGGCGACAGTATGGAGCCGCGATATCATGATGGTGACAAGGTGCTCGTCAAACTTCAACCTACTGTAGAGCAAAATGAAATCGGAATTTTTATCGTTGACAACTGCGGCTATATCAAAAAGCTTGGCGTTAATGAACTGATATCGGTGAACAAGGAATACGACAACATTCCGCTCAATGAATATAACGATGTTACATGCGTCGGCAAAGTTGTCGGTATCGCTGAAATCATTTAAAATAAAAACCGCCCTACCCTGCGCCAACAGGATAGAGCGGCGCCACACGCAAGGCGCATGGTAAACAAAACAGTCAAGTATAGTTTACCATATTTCCCATGTGTTTTCAAGCCATTTTTGAAAATACAAGGGATTTTTGCGCCTTTTTCAGAAACTTGCCAACTGTTTTGAGAATTACACCAACTGTTTGCAAGTTTCACCAACCGAAAGGAGCAAATTATGAGCACACAACAAAACTTTATACCCGCCGTCATCTACGCGCGTTATTCTTCCAGCGGCCAGCGCGAGGAGAGTATTGAAGGACAGCTGCGTGAGTGTCATGCCTATGCAAAGCATAACGGTTTTACCGTCGTCGGAGAATACGTCGACAAGGCTCTCACCGGCAGAACCGACAAGCGCCCCGACTTTCAGCGCATGCTCCGCGATTCTGAGCGCGGCATCTTCAAAGCGGTGATCTTGTGGAAAACCGACCGCTTCGCCCGCAACCGCTATGACAGCGCGATGTACAAATACAAGCTGAAAAAGAACGGTGTGCGGCTGTACTATGCCAAAGAGAGCATTCCCGACGGCCCCGAGGGTATTATTCTCGAGAGCGTCATGGAAGGTTACGCCGAATACTATAGCGAAAATCTCAGCCAGAACGTCAAGCGCGGCAACTACGACAGTGCGCTGGCAATGAAAACCCTCGGTGTGCGCGTTTACGGTCTGCGCAAGAGCGCCGATGACCATTTCGAGCCCGACCCCGCCACCGCGCCGATCGTGCGCCGTATCTTCGAGGAATACGCGAAGGGCGAACGCGCCAAGGATATTGTCGAGCGTCTGAACGCCGAAGGCTACCGGACGGCGACGGGCAAGCCGTTCAGCAAGACAAGCCTGCCGCTGATCCTGCGCAATGAAAAATACCTCGGCACTTACGTCTATAAGGACATCCGCGTCGAAAACGCCTTCCCCGCAATCGTCACGCGCGAGTTGTTTGACAAATGTCAATCGCTGCTGACGCGGCACCACCGTTCCCCCGCTGCGAACCGTGACACACAGTTTCTTCTGACGTCGAAGCTGTTCTGCGGAAAATGCGGCGAACCGATGACGGGCGACGGAGGCACGGGCAAATCGGGGCGGGTATATAATTACTACACTTGCAACAAGCGACGCCGCCATAAATGCGATAAGAAGCGCGTGGGTAAAGACTGGATTGAGGAGCTGGTGCTGTCAAAGCTGACGGAGATCGTTGCCACCGACGGGTTTATCGAGACAGTCGCGGATAAGGTCGTCGAATATCAGGCAGCCAACACCGACCACAGGGCGCTCAGAGCACTCGAACGGCGGCAGCGCGAGGTCGAGAAAGCGACGGCAAACCTGATGAAGGCGATCGAGGCGGGAATCGTCACACCGACCACAAAGAGCCGCCTTGTGGAGCTGGAAGCCGAGCACGAACGCCTGACGCGCAGTATCGCCGAGGAGCTGATGACCGACGCCACACTCGAACGTGATCAGATCGTCTGGTTCCTCGAACGCTTCCGCGATGGCAACATAGACGACGAAGCCTTCCGCGCGTTCCTGGTCGATACCTTCCTCAACGCGGCGTATCTGTATGACGACGACAAGCTCGTGCTGGTGTTCAACTACTCGGGCGACAGCAACACCGTCACTTTGAAGGCGACAGAAAACGCAGTTTTCAAGGGTAAGTGTTCATGTTTGGAACAGCTCAGCCTGCCAAACAAAGCGGATTTGAACACGGTTATTTTCTTTTTTGATAAGGTAATAGCATTTGTGATTCAACTGCAAAAACTCCCGAGGTAGTCAGCCTCGGGAGTCTTTTTTTGCAATTAAAGTATAAGTTTCAGTTTTTGCTTGCAAAAATATAAAGTATATTTTCAAATCATTTCAACACAAGACTCACCAACACGCCAAATCGTCATGTAAATATGACCGACTGTCAAGCTGTTTGCGGTATAATCCGGGCAGGAGGTCGCGGCAATAATGTGAGGTTATTTCACATATACTTCCTCGCCCATTCTCGCGCAGATCCAGCCGGACGGGCAGCGGAACCACACTTCTACCCTCTGCGGCGAATAGACCGCCTTGACCTCAAGCGCGGTGATCTCGGTGCCTTCCCTGAACACAGCCTGAGCCGAGGCGGATCTATTTACCGCGTTCTCTCTGCCGTTGGCGGTGAGCTGCGAGACGGTCTTGACCGGGTAATTCGTTCCCGCGCCGGTGCGGACGTTCATGCAGTCGGTGATCGTGAAATCCTCGCCAACCGCAAAAAATTCAAGTTCGGTCTGTCTGCGCTTTTCCAGTCCGGGCAAAATCTGATAGCCCATGCCTCTGCGCCATGACGGTATATCTACCGCCGCGTGGCCGACTTTGCTCTCATTGAGCAATTTGACGGTATCGGAATCAGCAAACGCGCCCGTGCCGATGTTATACGAGAGCGAAACGAGCGCGTCAAACTGCGACTGAGTGATATCGACCTTGACCGCGCTTCTGACGGCGCTTTCAAATACTTTCAGGTCGCGTTCAAGCAGCTCGGTTGCTTCTGCCTCGGTGATCGTGTCGCCTGCGTGAACGTCTGAACCGTAGTGACCGTAGCCGATCGTGTACTCGTCCTCGCCTGCCAACTTGATTGCCCGAGGTGAAAAGCCCTCATAGGTCTTGATTATATCCACCATGCGCGTCGAGGTGGTGTAGTCGTTTCTCACGTTATCATGAGGTGCGGACGGAGTGCTCGGAGTGTCGCCGTCGGGGTAAACCTCGTCCTTCGCGGTACCAGTGTAGCTGTAGAAATCGCTGACGGTCTTGTAAATGCCGCCGTTTCTGACAGCTTCGTCGCCGTACCAGACTGAGTCGTTCCACACGCCATAGCCGCGCATGTCGATGTGCGTGCCGTTGGGGTTGCCGCCGCAGTTTAAGCCTATGCCCTTAATGCCCTCGTCCTGCAAGAAGCAAGCGACAAGCCTTGACGGAACGGGCTCATTGCCGCGGTAAAAATACACATCAGCCGCTATGCCGAGCGTGTGCGGGCCACTGCCAGAACCGCCAACATCTATGTCGGCGTCGGGTGAACGGTAGCCTGAGTTGATAATGCCCTTCGTGCAGCCGAAATGCTCAAAAACCTTTTCGAGCGTTGAGGGTAGCTTGTCGTGAATCGGGATATCCTCAGGATAAGACACATTCACATAATCGGACGGATCCGCAAATTCATGAACTTGAAAATGCGGTGTGAGGAATTTGTTGCCCTCAGTTGAGAGGTTGTAATATGTAATATTGCTCATGCGTCCTCCTCCTTCTTGCTGACGATATCGGCGATCTGCTTGTTATCCTCGATCATACCGCGCATAATCAGCAGCGCTGCGTCCACCGCCCACGAGAAGAACGAGAACGGCAGCGTCTTGGCGAGCACGGGGAACGCTTCGACCGCTAAATCATACACGTACCTCAGCTTGAGCTTGCCTGTTTTGCCGCCGAATTTCGCTTCCGCTTCTGTGACAGCGTATACCAGCCAGTTTCTAAACGCCGATACATTTGCTGCGAGGATAACGGCGGCGATCAGCGCTATTATCAGCACGGCTATGAATATTATTTTGCCTTCCATACGATCATCCTTTCGCTACTTTATTATCAGTTTCGTTTTTATTGCCCATGAAATTGTTTTTAATCTTTTCGAAATTTTCTACAGCTGCTTTGCCGAAATATGACAGTAGCCCTGCCACAATCGGTGCGGTGAAGTATGTCACGAACTCAGCCGAGGATACGTACTCGGGAGCAGCCGCGTGGGTGAGCTGAAATTGCACCACCCACAGCAGAAACGCGCCGCCTACGAAATAATTGACTGCGAACAGAAACAGGATAAGCTTTGAGAATTCCTTGAAATGGTCTTTTTTGAGCTTTTTCGGCATAGGTCACCTCATTTGATAAACATTGCGAGGGCGTAGCCGACAAGACCTGTAGCAACTGCCGCAAGGATTGTCCGCAGCCAAAACTTAAATGTGTCATTTTTCGAGGTCTCGAGGGAATCAATCTGTTTTCCCTGCCGTTCCTGTTCGTTCGCCATTGTCTGCATAGACTGAGCGAGCTTGTCAACAGACCTCACCAAATCGCGCATTTCCTTTTGAGCTTCTTCAAGTTCGTCAATGCGGTGCGTGTTGGATTTGATATGTTGACCGTGCTCAGTGAGAGTCACTGCGATTTCTTCATTCGTCATTGTTAACAACTCCTTCCTCGTGTTCAATCAGCTCAGCCTCGACTGGCATGTCGGTTTCGGTATACGTGTACGGAGCAGTCTCAACATCTATTGCTTCATCATATATCATGCCTGTCTGGTCTTGACGGATTCTGAATTGTGGTTTATCCCAAAATTCATTACCGTCTTTATCTGTGCGCTTTGTGTTCGGCGCTGCAAACCTAAACAATTTAACTCCGTCAGAGCGCGTCATGTAAAATTCACCTGTTACTTTATCGCCTTTTGCCATTTTAGTTTGCCCCTTTTATAACAAATTTTGATGCATGGGTGCTCCAGTTGGTTGCAGTCGTGAATGCGTCATACATTCCTTGGTTTGCAACCCAAAATTGAGCTTGTGCCGGAATACCTTGAAAAGCAGTTGCATTGGATAATGCTGGAACTACTTGCGGGTTTGTAAATGCGGTTAGGTCGATGATATATAAACTTGTACAGCCATAGAACGCATAAGCACCAATACTCGTCACTCCGTCGGGTAGTACTGTCAACGCTAGGTTGGTGCAGTTTTGGAACGCACTGCCGCCAATGCTCGTAACTCCGTCGGGTAGTACTGTCAACGCTAGGTTGGTGCAGCCATAAAACGCACTATAGCCAATGCTCGTAACTCCGTCGGGTAGTACTGTCAACGCTAGGTTGGTGCAGTTTCGGAACGCACTACCGCCAATACTCGTAATCCCATCGGGTAGTACTGTCAACGCTAGGTTGGTGCAGTTTTGGAACGCACTGCCGCCAATGCTCGCAACTCCGTCGGGTAGTACTGTCAACGCTAGGTTGGTGCAGCCATAAAACGCACTATCGCCAATGCTCGCAACTCCGTCGGGTAGATTTATTTCTCGCAAATGTGTACAGTTTTTAAACGTCGCGGAATAATCAATGTTATTTCCGAGTTCAACTGTTTCAACACAACTTGCGTAATACGGCTCGTCGTTAAATAATTCGTAAGTTGTTGAGCCACCCGCACGGCCGAGCACAAGTTTAGTTGAGCCGGACGGCGTATAATCAATGTCAATAACCACATCAGCAGGATATTGATTGATTTGCCATGTATGAGAATAAACGCCAGCCGCTATTATCGTTTCAGGCGCAGAGCCGTCGCCCCAATCAATGACAACAGTGCCAGCCATTTGGTGAATGCAAAACGGCATTTCAAGGCTTGCCAATTTTGCTTCTCTGAGGTGCATATATATTCTTGTGTGCCCATCGGTTGTGACATACAATCCACCGACATTTAAATCGCAATCGTCATTTTCGTGTTTTGTAATCCATGTTTTAATACTTGCAAGCGACCAGTTCCATTTCTGAAATGTAAAGCCTTCGATTGTAGGAGCTTCTGGCATTTCTGTTAATTCCGCTGCTTCCACTGCTGTATAAGAATGTACTAAATTACCTTTAAAATCGTAGAAATTAACTTTCTGAGTTTTAACTTCACCACCAGTAGGAATGTTATCAATTCTTCCCGGCATTTCATCAACCGTCATCTGACCGCCGCCGTCCTTGCTCTGAATGGCGACGGCTATGTCTTGCAGTTTTGAATCATCAATCGTTCGAATTGCCATACTGCACCCCCTGTGTTGTCGGAAGCTGCGCCAAAACCAAATCGGCTATGTCGGACTTGTCCTGATTTGTCAGCACGTAATCATTGCCGTCTGCTCCTGCGGGGCCTTGCGGTCCGATGACGCTCTCTCCCGTCGTCGTCACCGTCGAGCCGTCTGACATCGTAAACGTGATTGTGCCGTTTTGGTTGACGACAGCGGAAACAATAGTGGGATTAACTTCTATCCAATTGTCAAAAGTAGAGCGGCCTGTTCCCGGCGTACCTGAGTTGAGCCCGTTGCGCACAAACAATGTGCATTTGTTGTGCTGTTCGTTAATTACCGCATAGAACTGCGTTAATACATACTTGTTATTTGAATTTTTATCAACGGTACACAATGTGATGGCTGTTCCGAGGCTGTAATGATACATATCGGAAGGAGCCTCATAGGGTGGCGAATTATTGTAAAGGTCGTTGCCGAAGATTTGAACCGAATTGGCGCTTGAATATTGCAAATTTAGTAACTGATAGGACTCAAATTTTTTATATTTAAGAATGGCGTTGTAAACCTCTGACGTTAACCGATTAAACGGGATAGTGCGAAGAGCAATATTGTCCCCTTCAATTGCATAGTTATTAATAAGCAAAGCAATAATACCCTCGGTGCCGTTATCAATGCTTATTCCCTCAGGGAGTCTAACCTTTCCTGTTAAGTCGACAATTCGCCCGTAAGAATCGTGTTCTTCAATCTGCGGTTTATCACTTAACTCTGTATAGCTTGTAACCCCACCACTCGCCGAAATTCTGCCATTCTCGTCAATCGTGACATTCTCGCCTGCGGTCAATTTACCCTGTAACCCGAGGTCGTCAGACGATTTGTTCCCGACAAGCTCGTGACCGTTGATTTGTGGCTTGTTTTCGAGGTTTTCATAATCCCCTGCGCTCTCGAGAGCTTCTTTTGCTTCCTCGATAAGCTCGGGAACGGTACCCTCAGACTCGGGAGTGACCTGCGCGTCGTCGAGAATCGAGGCATTGACGTGGATCCACAAAGGAAACGGAGTGACAAGCACCTGATCGCCTGCGCTGTCGGTAATAGTCAGTTCAATAAGCAAATCCTGCGCACCGAGCGTATGGAAGTTATCAATCGGAATAAGGACGTTTCCGCTGTCGTTAAGCTCACAGGATATACTGTCATTGATAAGTGCCTTTGTATTGCGGTTAACAATCGCGGCTGAATAGGTATAGTCCGCATCCAGCTCAATCGGATCGCCGTTATCAAGCATGCTGACCTCAAGTACCTGAGTATCAACATCATTTTCGTGAGTGTACATAATCAGACAAACCGATTGCTTGCGACGAATATCGTAATAAACAAATTTTGGTTTAACGTTCACGCTTACACCTCGTATTCTTCACCTGTGATAGCCTTAAATTCTTCTGCTGTTATCCAGCCCTTGACAACGGCGTTTCGGACTCTCTCGATGCTCCACAATCCGCTGTCGTAATAGCCCTTTACTTTCTTGAAGTGCTTACTCATTCAAGCTCACCTCCGTCATCATGGCGATATACTCCAGGTCTGCCTGAGCCTTCAGGTTTGCTTCGTCCATCAGCTTGATGTACTCGTCCTTAGTGTACTGAACCATGTGATATTCCCAGCCGTCGGACGTTTGAGTGATTTCTGTATTCACCCATACAGAATACTCGTCAACGACCTTCGCTTCTGGTCTGACCGCACTTTTTACAATACCGTAATCTGTCATAAAAATACCTCCTTAAACCGTTGCAGTCGGCACAAACAACAGCCTGCCGCCAACATTACGAGCCTTGCCGCCGACATTACCGCTGCAATACCAAAAGAAATCACCGGAATAATAAGAGTTATTCCAATCACCGCCAAATTGAGCGATACGGTATCCGTTCATGTTGGATGTACACCAGAGGTTATCGCCTACGGGAAGTGAACTGTTGCCTGCTGTTTCGGACGGCATAAACAACCAGTCATTTTCTTCATCACCATAGCCAAATGCGGAAATATAGCCGTTCGTATTCGCAATCGTGAAACCTGCGGGCTTATAGTTTCCGCTGTGACTGCTTTCGTTGAAATTGAAATTATCAGCGATATACACCTGACCGCCGTTCATTGTGCCGTCGCCCCAGATATTGATTCCATTGACGTGCTTCCAGATATTACCCCACGGGTTTTCCATTCCACGATAACTGACCGCGACTTTGCCGTTAGTGTTGAACGGTGTTTCAGTTCCGGCGACATCATATATTGTTTCGCTCGCCATGCCGGAAGCCGTATTAAATGTTTCCGCCGAGGTCGACCCCGTGAGTGATGAGCAGTTGTTTGAATCACTGTTGGAATTATTTACAACGCCTAGTCCGATTGCCGACTGAGTATTAAATGTTCCATACTCAATAGCAATAAGCAGCTGATTTGCGGCAACAGACTGTATCGTGTCGAGGTGCCAGTTGGTCGATTTCCTCAGCGCACAGTTCTCCAAATTGACTTTGTTCATCTCCTTGTACTGACCGGATATCGGCTTGACGCCGGGCAAGGATTTCAGAACCGCGCTTGTTTCAATCGTCGTATCTGTGTCTACACCGTCGTGGAAAATTTCATATGTTCCTGCTGTGGGTGATATTGCACGCCAATACATATACGACGCCTCATACGCCGAAAACAGCACATAATCAACCTCGTTGCCGTTAGCGTCGTAAAACAGCGGGTGAAGCTTGAAACCCGCGTGCGGCGTAGAGCTGATGTAGTAATTTGCCTTGCGGATATGATATCCCAAGCCGCCGGACTGCTTCTCGAGCTTGAGCGGCACGACCTTGTAGTAAAACTTCGGCTGATAGACCATGACGTCAACGCTAGTATCGGATTCTTCAACATCTTCCGGAGAGTAGCTGTCATCTATCACGCCGTTCGAATCGACAACAACGCGCCTGCGCTGACCGTACATCGGGAATGCGTTGAAATCCTGCCCTGCCGTCAGTCCGACAGCAGCGCCCAGACGGGTGAACTGCATGTTCTCAAAGTCAGCGTGCAGGCCGAGGATATCGCCGTCGGTGTAGCCGATATAGGCTTTGAGGCCGGCGATGTCGGCGTTTGTGTCCGAAATTTCCTCATTGACGCCATTCAGAATGTCAGCGCCAAAGTCATAGACCGCCTTTGCGGAGGGGTACTCCGTATCGGTGGAACCACTGTCAATTCCTTCTTCGGAGGTCAGTTTGTTTGACGAATTCTCGTAATTAGCAACAAGGTAATCGACGACCGCCTTGATAGACGGGTAAAACTCCGTGCTGGTTTTGTTGGAATCGTTGATTTCTGATTTCTTATTGTTTGTGTTCTCGTTTTTCACGACAAGCCACGGATTATATGTTGTCGAACCTCCGCTTGTAAGCTGACGTGTATATTCGGTGCCGTCGTAGCAAAACGCGAGCTGATAATAATTATCTGCCGTTGTAAAAACAAACGCGTCTTTGTCATTTATGCGCGCGTGAGTGTAGATGGTTCTCGGGTTATTTGCGTTGTACTCAACGGTCTGAGTTGTGGTGTCGACGATCGCCTTAGCGTTAATTACCGCTTTAAGGGCTGCAGCAAGCTTGTTCTCGGTTATCGCTCCGTCGGCGATATTGCCCTCTCTGCCGGCGGGCGTCCAGTTGTCCCAAGCTCCCCATGCGCCGTTGCTGTAATGACGCGCGCGGCACTCTATCAGGCCGTTGTCTGCGCGGAGCTTGTACTGCGATTGGTTGCTGGAACCGGTCACCACGACGGGAAGAACGTATACATAGTAACCGCCGGCGTAACCGTAATACAGGGTATTGCTCTCGGTACAATCGTCATAACCGCTCTCGGGTATCGGCTTGACGGTAAGCTTGCCGTCGAGGTCGCTCTGATAGTGTTCAAGCAGCTCTATAGCGCGATCAACTATGCCCTTCGAATCAGGATCCTCGGGAGAAACATAATCGTTCGGACGCTTGCGCGGTGTGACGGGGATCAAAACGGTGCGCACGGTGTAGCCCTCTGTATCGCTCGCGCGGTAGAACACCCACGCGCGGGCTTTTGCCGCTGAGCCGTACTGTAAAAACTCATTCGGTATATCGCAGGTAGGCAGATTGTTTTCAGTTGCTGTTGCTTTTACGATCGCCTGAGCCATAGCGGCGTTCGCGAAATGCACCTGAATATCCGTTGAGGTCGCGGGCAAGCCCGAAAGCGCGAGCTTCTGCCCCGTGTCCCACTGATAGAGCGGCTCGGTCGTGGCTGTCTTTTCGCCGCCTGAGAAATCGGCTGTAATCGTCAAATGAATCACTCCTTTTTATGTTCTGTATGTATATGTCTTGCGGACGAATGACGGAACTTCGCCGTTGAAGGTGTAGGTCGAGTTGCGCGGATCCAGGATATCAACGTCAAACGAATTCAGAACCGGCACAACATCTACGCCGTTTACGTTGCTCGAGATCCGCGTCTTTTTGTCAACCTCAAGCGGCGCATAGCTGCTGTCAAGCGCCGACATATCCGTCGCCGCGACTTTAATCGGTCTGCCACGGCTGATATAGTTGTTGAGGTCACGCTGGGCAACTTTCTTTAGCTTTGAAGCCGATGTAATACCCTCATATTGTGCGAACTCGATAATCCGTCCATAATCACGCACCGCGTAATTATTCTCAACGTAATAAATGCTGTTGTTAACGTTATAGATATCGATAGTCTGCCGCTGGCCGTTGGAATCTGTGTAAGTTGATATTGGGAAAAGCGCTGTTGCGAATTTCTGTGAATTAGTCTCCGTTTCAAGGTTCTTGAGGTTCTGTGCGAGCCGTATTGTCTGAGAGTTATACTCAGTGAGCGCCGCCTTGAAAACAAACAGATTGTTTTCACCGCTGAACCTGAGCTGCACATAACCGCCGATGTTTCTGATTACCTTGCTCTCGATTTCATCCCATGACTTAACGTATGAGGTCTGCGAGGTAGTAAAGGCTATGCTGTCGAATGCGCCGTTTGTTTCGTCCACAAAGGTAAATTGCTGGGCGGCGGTTACCTGGATATTATGCAAGGCTATCAGCTCGCGGAGAAATTCAACCGCTGTACAGACGTGTGCGCCGGGATCTACGATCGGGTAAAGCCAGTGAGTTTCATTGAAGGTATACGGCCTCACAATGCTGTCGTTCAAATAACCGAGCACCCCCTCGCACTGGATTGTAAGCGTGTTATAGAAATTGCGGTGGATCTTAATGATACGGAATTTGTAGATCAGCGATGCGGGACTACTCCCGTACCAGTTGTTCCAGTATAAATTCACAACGCCCAGATATTCTTCAAAATAGCTATGGCACGGGTGGTTATACAGCACCGAGAACGTCAGCGAGCCGATTGTGTTTGTTTCGCGGTGGTATGTGCCCGAGACAATCTTTCTTGTATTATCAAACGGAGAATAAACTATATGGCGTGTCGTACCGATAACATATTCAATGCTATACATCAGAATTTTCCCTCCGTGTACTTGATAATCACATCGGCGGTAGCGCTGCTGACGACGTTCCATGAAGTATTACTGATGAGCTTGACGGTTTCGAGCTTGATTTTCTGTGCTCCGCCCTTCATCAGGAAGTTTGTGATAGTTACTTCCGAACCAATAGTCTGAACAACCTCGCTGTAACGCGTCGAATCCGTCGACACTCTCACCGCATAGGTGCTGGAATCGGGCGTTGTATTCGGAACAAGGCTGTTGATCTTGATCGTGAGGTTAACCGGGGCGACGTCATTTTCGACCTCGATATATTTGGTTCCCGATAAGGTTTTTTCACGCAGCACGGTAGGCTCTGTCCTCCACCTGTAGGGTTCCGCGTCGAGAGATAGGGTCATATACACATAGTTGCCATACGGCGCGCGCTCGTCGACAGAGACAGAAGCTGAGCCGGTCAGGCTGAAATCGGGGTCGTCGTCCTCGACAACGGTTATTTTCCTGCCGTGGTACCGGTTGAGCTTTTCGACTGCCCGGCTGACTTCATGCGGCGTGCCACCGAAGAAGAATTTATAAGAAACAGCGCGGTTCTCGTAGAAAATTACACCGTCATAGTAATCCGAATAATCTACAACGCCGTCGCGCCCGGGGATATTCTCGGTCAGGCGCTTCGGCTCGGGATTATCAGCGGTGCACTCTGATTTTTTCAGTATCATATCAAGATCGCGAGCCGTGTGGATCTCGCTGTTGATAGTTATTCCTTTAATTGCTTTCACCTATTAACCACCTCGGTTCTTAAAGAATTCCACACTCGCAAGCTGTCGGTCGATCTCGCCGATAGTGCCGCCGACGAACGTCCTACCGTCGACATATAAATCAATCGGGCGTTTGGCGAGCTTGTCAATGTTCGCGTTCAGCGTTTCGATTTGATTTCTGAGCGACCTGAGCTCTGCGGACTGCTGAAAATCATGCGTGTGTGTGACGCTGTAATCCGTCAATATCTGCGTCTGAGAGGGCGCGTACGCCGCGTTTATATCGAGCAGGTCTAATCTACCACCTAAAGCGTTTCGCGCCGTCTCGGCTAATTCCTCGGCTTTTCTGAGGGCTTCGGGATTGCCGTTTTCAAGCCCCTCGGCAAAGCCCTGAGCGGTGAAGCGACCGAGCTTCGCGGCCTCCTTCGACGGTGATTGAATGCCGAGGAAGGACTTGACCGCGTTCAAAGCGGTGGAGCCGATATCCTTGGCGGTGTCCCATAGACCGGAAAGACTGTCGCGAATTCCGTTTATGAAGCCGGAGACGAAATTCTTGCCGGAGGTCTCGGTATCAGCGCTCTCCGCGCCCTCGACGGCGTTATCCGCAAGCGTTTTGCCCGCGTCTTTCGCGTCGCGCGCACCGTTCTCCATGTTTATTACGAATTCATCACGTGCAAGCTCTCCGGCGGAGCCCATTGACCTGCGAAGCGCAGGCGCTTCATCATCTACTGCCTTTGTAGTCCCTTCAACGGTATCTTTCGCGGCGTTTTTATTGACAGAAAGCTTATCAACGAAATCTTTAGTCATTTCGTCGGTGCTTGAATATACTTTTTCTTCGTAATCGGTCATATCCTGACCAACGCCGTAGACTGTATTTTTACCGGTTTCAGCGGCAGATTTCTCTAATTCCTCAATACTGCTCCAGCCGTTTCTTGTAACGTCCTCGAGCGAAATCATATTGAGCCTAAATGCCATTAAAACAGCTGCCGCGTCGTCATAACTTCCGTTCAGAACATTGATAACGTCAAGACTGTCTTGCTGCAGCTCGTCGCTTGCTTTCAATCGAGCATTTAGTGTAAGTAATTTGCCATTATAATTGCTAAGGGATTTTGATATCCTGTCCAGCTCATCATATTCATCACGAGAAATGTTGAATTTTATGCGCGTTTCCTCTCGCCCGTATACAGATTTAAGCTCTTCGTAATCACTCTCACTCAGTCCTAATTCTTTTATTCTTTTGCTAAGCTGTTCTTTAAGACTTTTTATATGTTCCTTAGCCGAATCTCTTTCTGTAATCGCAGTTAAATTATCCGAAAGAGAATCACTATAGGATTTTTCCATTAGAGATATATATGAATTCTTTTGGAATTCGTCTATAGTGTCATTAAGAGCTTGTCTGACCGTATCGAGGTCGTCAACGAGTGTAATATTGCCGTCCTCGTCTCGGATAGTATATTTGTCCCACGCGTCTGAAAAACCGTCAACGTTATCGGTGAGGTATTTGACTATCAAATCAAGCTTGGACTTTTCCTCGTCGGTAAGATTTTGCTTGCCGAGCAACTTGTCAAGCTCTGCTTGATATGTGTCAATCAGCGAATTGTTTTTTATGCTCTCACCAATATTATCAAATGTCTTTTTGGTAGTATCAGAAATTCTCTGAGCGCTTTCCTCCAGCGCGTCAGCGGCTTTATCAACCTCTGCCGCGAATCTCGCTGACTCTGTAGATTCCCATTTAAGATTTGAATACTCATTTACCGCAGCGGTCAGCGCGGCAATAGCGGTCACTGCCAAAATAATAGCTTCTGTCCACGCGCCAACAGGGTTAGCGCTCAGAGCCGCGCCAAATCCTTTTACACCAGTCGCAACTTTCGGCAAAATCCCCACGACACTGCCTATGCCCTTGCTCAGCTTACCGACAACCGTTACGCCGGGACCGACTACCGCCATTATCTCAATAGCCTTTGTAAGCGTTTTCTTCTGCTCGGGCGTGAGCTTTTTGAGCCAGTTTGTCACAGCCTTAACGCCGTCGATAACGTCCTCGATCAGCGGCTGACCTTCCTTGAGCGCCGTCGCCGCAAGCTCCGTGCCGGCTAATTTGAGGTTGTTGATGACCTTCTTGCTCTCCTCGAGCGGGTCGACCGTCGCGTCATAGGTCTTTTTGACGGTGTCCTTGTAGGCGCCCATGGAGCCGGAGAGGTTGTCAAAGTCGATTCTGCCCTCTCTTATGACGTTCGCCATCTCAGCCGCGCCCTTCGCGCCAAACAGCTCCGTCGCCTTTTGAAGCGCTTCGGTGTCGGTGGTGGCGTTTTTGATATCGCTGACCGAATCTTTCAGTGCTTCGCTGAGGCTCTTGCCCTCTTTGGTTGCGTTCTTGACGGACGTTTTCAGCGCTGCCAGCGCCGTGCTGTCATTGATACCGTTCTTCTCGAATTGCGCCATCAAAGAAATGCTTTCCTCGAGAGAAAGCCCCATCTCTTTGAAAATGGCATTGTTATCCAGAACCTTGTCCATCAGAGAACCGACCGCGACGCCGGTCTCCTGCCCTTTGGCGGTGATCATGCCGAGCAGATCGGGCAGATTCTCGGCCGATAAGTTCCACGCCGTCATTATCCGCGCCGTTTTGCCGACGGAATCCGCCACGTCCGCGTCGTTGATCTTCGCGAACTGCAAATACTGCTCGGTCACGCTCCGGAGCTTGTCCTCGGTGAAGCCGAACCGCGTGTTGACCTCGCCGATCGCGTTTCCGATGTCCGTCATATCGAAGGTCGAGCCGGAGAACAGCTCGTCCGCCGTCTTTTTCAGACTGTCAAATTTCTCGTCGGTCGCGCCGGTCTTTTTGACGATGACGTCGTAGCCGTCGTCGAGATCCTTAAAGGACGCGACGGAGCCCGCGAGCACGGCAGCGGCTGCCGCCGAGCCTTTGTTGAGCACGCTTCCCGCCTTCTCCAGACCGTCGCCGACCTTGTCAAAGCCCTTGGAGAGCTTCTCCGCGTTTTCGAGCGCGGCGTCGGTCATATCCTTGACCTTGCCATTGAAATGCTCGACCTTGTTTTCGGCGTTCTGGAAGGTGACCGCGCCGCTCTTACGCTGCATTTCAGCGAACTGATCGCCCGTAGTTTTGAGCTGAGTCTCGAGGTTTTTCAGCGTGATTTCCGTCTGTTCCACGTCGCGGCGGTACTTTCGGTAGTCCTCCTCACCGATCTCGCCCTTTTTATACATCTCGTTGACCTTGCTCTGCTCGTCCTTGAGAAGAGAGAGCCGCTTTTTCGTCTCCTCGACCTGCTCGGCGAGTATCTTCTGCTTCTGGGCGACAAGCTCGACGTTCTTCGGGTCGAGCTTGAGGAGCTTTTCTACCTGTTTCAGCTCGGATTGCAGGGATTTTGATTTTTTTTTGCTGTCTTCAATAGCCTTGCCCAGCTTTGTGGTATCGCCGCCGATCTCAACGGTCAAGCCCTTGATTTTCTTATTAGCCAAAATTTACTCACCTCCTCCGAATTGTTTTCTCAAGCCGCCTCTGTCGGGCTGCGTCTGCTCCATGCAGTAGGCTTCCTCGAGCTTTTCCCTGCCCTTTTTCGTCTTTGACAGTCCATAAATGAACGCCTCGCGCCGCAAAATCAGGAAGTCTACATAGTTGAGCTTCATGACATCGGGCAGCGTCATATTCGCGTAGTCCGCCACGAGCTTCTCATAGGCGGTGTTTTGGGCGTAGGAATAATTTCCTTCGTCCTCGTCAGCGGTTATATCCGGAAGGGCGCAGTACGGAAGATTCGGAACAGTCGCCTGTATAAAGATGATATACTCCGCAACAGCTGTGAACAGCTCCTCCGTGCCGAGCTGCTCAAAATCACAGCCCCTCCAAAGCTCCCACAGGTGGATATTCAGCTTATCAAGATCTTTTTTATCCAAATCCTTTACTATGACCTTGCGGATAAAACCGGCTAAATGTGGCAAATGCGCCCTGACGGCAAAAAGCGGAGGCGGAAGGACAGAGCGGTCGCCAACCTTGAACACGGGCAAGCTCTGCCCGAGAATATCGGTAATCTTCATATCCTCTCACCTCCGTTTGATGATTAGGGTGTAGTTGTGGGGGTCGTGCCTTTGACCTCCTCGTAGTAATAAACCTTGTGTCCGTCATCGTCGAGCGGCTGAGCGTCGATCTCGAGGTCTGAGACGTTCGCATCGTCTTTCTTGAACTGGATATTGAAGCCGGTGTTGTGGTTGCCCTTGAGCACTACCCAAATATCGCCGTCAACGTCATCTTTGTGGTGAAAAATCCACAGATAGGGCGTTTCGCTCTCGTTTTTGATACCGCCGATCTTGACCTGCTTCTTGGCGACGGTCGCGCTGCTGCCCGAACCCGAGGCGGAAATGTTCGTGAGATCTCCCGCCGTAGCCGAGAGGTATTTCAAACTCTCGGGCTCGAGGGTCATAAGACCGCATTTGAGCTTCGCGCTCTCGGTGTTGAGCCTTGTCTTGTGAACAAGTCCGAGGTCGTCCTCAACGGTCGTCTTTTCCTGAGTATATTCGAGGGTCGCGCCGTTCTTGATGTGCGAAAAGCGGTTAGCTTCGACGCAATAAGTCTGAGGGTCGGCAATCGCGCCGGAAGGTACCGCGACCTTGAACAGCTCGCCGCTGCCCAGAATGATTCTTTTACCCATTGTTTATATCTCCTTTTCTGTAAAATCAAAATAGTATGTTGTTAAAAAATAACGTTCGCTCTCGAGCCATGAACGCCCGAGCTTGCGATAATGTATGCCATATTGTCTAAACGTTGCTTCAAGCCGTTTTTCCGCGGCGGGATCCGCTCTGTTCGGCGCGTACAGTTCGAAGCGGACGGAGTGCTCTGCAAAGTCGGTCGTATAGTCCGAGCCGTCGGCGTCCACGTCGTCGAAGTATACAACAAAGGTTCTCTGTGGCGGTTTTACAAAAACTGTTTGGGTATAGGTGACGTTCTCGACAAAGCCCGCCGCCTGTAAAATCTCATTAATCGTTTTTGACCGCCTCCTCAATTCCCTTTATGTATTCGTCCGCGACGCTCTCAAGCGCGTTCTCCAAAAAGGGATTGCCCTTCGTTCTGCCGCCCTGTCTGAGCTGATGCCCGTTGATAATAAGGTGCGTCAGACGGTATTCCTTGCCGCCGACGTACCATATGCCCTTGGAGCCTGTTATGCCGTTGTCCTCTACCGTGCTGCGGATCGCCTTGGCGAATTTCCCCGTGCGACGCGGCGCGGTCTGCTTAGTGATCTTCACAAACCGCTTCATGGTAGATTTGGTAACGCCGAGTATTTTCCGCGCCGTTTCGCTTTGATAAACCGTCAACCGCTCGCCGATAGCGTCCGCGAGGTCGTCAATAGTTATCTTGCCGTTCGCCAACGCATTCACCTTCCAGTCTCACGGTCTTGTGTTGCTCCATGTAATCGTCGTAATCATTGATAACAAAAACAGCGTTTCGGTAAATGATCCTGTAATCCTGCGTATTGAGGAAGATATCGAACAGCAGGCTGACATAGCGCAGCTCGAAGGTCAGCGACGCTGCCGAACGTCTTGCACCGCTCGCCTCGCGTTCGCCGCCTCCCGTTTTGTTGACCCTCGCGTGAAGTCTCAGCCATTCGCTGAATTCTCCGCTTTGAGGATCGCGCTTCTCAATGATAATCGGCTTGTCGTAAATCAACTTTATTCCTCCATTTCAAGGCGGATTTGCCGCATATACAGCCTTGCGAGCGAATTAATGCGGTTTTCCTCCTTCGCGCTGAGAGCACGGTGATCATACAGCTCACTGACAATCATCAGAGCGACTTCCTTCATTCGCGGGTCGTCGGCAGGATAGTCGTCACCGACGGCAGCTTTCAGATGACGGTCAGCTACTTCAATCTGCCGGTTAATGTTGTTGATGATCATATCGTCCTCTGCGTCGATTCCGAGATAATCAAGCGCTTCTCTGAGATTTAACATAGCTGCCGCCTCCTTTCAGCTTCTTACGACGCGGTCACAGTCACGGTAGCAACCTTATACGCGGCGTCGTCCTGCTTGACAAAAGCGTTACGGAGTACGCCCTTCATCAGCACGCCGTTCTGCTCAAAGGCATTGAAGCCGGTAACCGCGGCGGTGTCACTGACCGCAATCTCAAGAGCCTGACGGTCAAACATCTTAATAGCCTCAGTCAGCTCGCCGACAATGAAGGGGATAACGGTGCTATTATTGGAGCCTGATGTAGAAGCCCACACGCTGTTAGGAACGGCGACAACCTCGCGTATCTTTCCGCCGATGCACAGCTGCATTCTGCCCTGCTCGTTGGGAACGGGTGTAAGGAGCGGTCTGTGCTGGGTGTCCTCGAGAGAATCGAGCCAGTTAAGGCCGTCGTCGTTGGTGAAGATCTTGCAGTCATACGCCGAGCCGAGAGTGACGTTTACAAGCTTCTTGAGTCCCTTGAGGTCGGTGACTGCAATAGGTGTAACGCCGTTTGTCAGCGTGTAAAGCACCTTGTTGTTGATAGTTGCGGTTCTCTGCCTGCCAAACCACTTAACGATCTCCGCTCTCAGATTAGCTGAGGAATCGTTGACCAGATCCTTTGTCAGCGGAATAAAGCCCGCCTTGTCGGTGATCGTGTAGGAAATGGGCAGATATGTAGGCGACGCGATAGCAGGGGTAGCGCCGGCTTCGTTAACCTCGGCAAAGCCTGTGCAGGTTGCCTTTGCCTGGAAGGTCCTTCTGCCGCTGTTGGTGGTAACGGTCTCCTTGGAAATGTACTTCTCAAAAGAGAAATCAGTCTCCTTGAAGTGCAGGATTTCTGTCTGAATATCCTGCGGAACGGTGTAGCCGCCGTTCGCGTTTACGCCCTCAGTCATCGGCGTGACAGTGCCGTCCTTGCGAACCATGCCGCGAATGACGGAAGCAAACTTCTCTGTGGAGTTAAGCTGCTTCTTCTCCTCAATCTGCTTGCCGGACTTACTCTCAGCTTCCTCCTGCTCGAGACGGAAAAGCTTTTCCTCGGCGGTGTACTCCTTCTTGAGCTCGTCCACCTCGTCGAGCAGCGCGGTCGCCTTGTCGACGTCCTTGCTTTCGCCGTCGAGATAGCTCTTTGCCTGCTCGGTCTTATCGGCGATTGCTTCTTTGATTCTTCTCATTTTCTTGTTAAGAGTGACCATGTTTATACCTCCGTTTTAGTATTAAAAATAAAGTTCTCATTGAGCTTGATTCTGGCATTCAGCACCTCTTCGGTTTCGTCTGCCGTTTCAAAGCTCTTGGTTGTACCTGCGTTCGGTTGGCACGGCACCGCCACAAAGGAAACCTCGTAGGCGTCACTCGCACCGCAAATCTGGTTGTAGCAAATTCTTCCGCCGTAGCTCTTGCCCTTTCTGTGAGAGCAGCGATATGTATAATCGCCGTCTTTGCCGCAGATAGAGCATCTGAACGATGTGGCACGAAAGCCGACAGAAACCTCCTTTTTGATTCCGCCGTTGATTTCCGCGATAAGGTCGGCATTCTTTGCCGTCCGTATCATGTAGCATTTCGCGATAAGCTTTGCCGAAGGTTCGCCGCCTGAGGTGAGCTTTTCGGATTTTTCAAGGAAGGTTTCATAAATGCGCGCCACCTGATTTTCTGCGCTGGGATTGTGGTCAAAAATCATTGTCTTACCGACAAGATGCTTCTGCAAATCCTCGAGCGCGCTGAGCGTCAGCGGTTCAAAATCGCGGTCGTATTCAAGTTCATTGTCCGCTACAACGATTTTATAGACAAACACGTCCTTTTCGGTAACGGAGTTGAGCGTGAATTCGTTGATCTTCGCAAGCTCGTCCTCGTTGATCACAAGACTGCCGAGCTTCGCAATTTTCGAAACCTCTCTATTCATTCTTTCTCACCTCCTCCCGCGTTCTGATTATATTGAGCACCAACCAGAGCAAGCGGTATGGTTGAACCGTTGCCCACAAGCTGATCGCCACCGGGTTTGTTGCCGAGGTCGAGCTTTCGGCGCGCCTCGTCGGGAGTCATCATGAAGGAATTGACCGCCGTCGCCAAGGTTTCTACCTTATTGCGGAAATCCGCGCGGAGAATTACATCAACGTTGAATTTCGCATAACAGCCCGTGCCATTGAGCACCTTATAATTGATTTCCTCCTCGTACTGTTTGATTATATAGAGCAGAGTATCAATGAGAAACGAAAGCTGTTGTGCTTCCGCGCTTGCATAGCTAGCTTTGGTCAGGTCGCCTATCTGAACGGGCTTAATACCGAACGCAGACGCAATCTGAATGGCTGAATACTGCTTGAGCTCGAGGAATTGACTGTCCGCGAGCTTTGTATTTGACATAGGCTCGAGCTTTACGCCGTACGGAATCGGGATAAGATTGTCGATTCCGTCCTCTTTGTATTCACCGTTGATAAACTTCTGAATACCCTTCAAGAACTTTTTGCGGTTTTCGTCGCTGAGCTCGTCGGTATACTGAACCACAGCTTTGTTTGAAAAGCCGTTGTCATACAGCTTGTTGAGCATTTTCTGAGCTTTGATATTGCCCTGGATCGTTTCGACGAGCACGTCGCGCACAGGCTTACCGGCTATGCCATTTTGGCTTGAGAAGTTCCGGACGTGAAGAATGCTGTCGTGCGGAATCATGTACAGCTGTCCGTTGGTACCCGTGTATCTGTACCAGAGCGTTTCCGTTTCGCCTAATATCCGGGCGTTATCATACCAAATCTCAACGCTCCACGGTTCGAGCGGATAAAGCTCAGGATCCTTGCCGTCGATAAGCCACGCGTAACCGTTGCCGTAATGGTTGCGGTTATATTCCATTAATGACCAAAAGCCCGTCGCCGTCATAAACTTGTTGGGGCGATCGTGCAGCATGGTCCAGTATTTGTTATTGCGCCTCTCCTCTACGCCGCCGCTGTCAGTGTGCTGCATAACTTTCAGCGGAAGCTTTCCCACCGATTCCGACAGGGTTTTCAAGCATGAGTAATAGGTCACATTTGACAACGCATCTTTCGGCGTTCCGTCAACGTCAATGCCGAGGAACCGCGCCAGATCGTGCCAGCTGTCCAGCGAATCGGAAATCAGTGATTTATTCCGGACAGCAGCGCCAAGGCGCTTGAAATATCGCTTAACGTTGATTGTCACCACCCCATTTCCTTCAAATAATCTTCCATCATTTCATTCGGATCGACCGGCGTTTCCTGCCTTGCCATCATTTTGCAGAAGTGAGCGTCTATGCAGGCATCTACCGGGTCTATGCGATTGCCGTTGAGCGCGTTTCGCTTGTCAATTTTTATTTCTCCAAAAGAATTTTTGATTTCAACCGCGTTTTCAAAGCTGAACACCAGCATTTCGTTCCTACGGTTGGCCTCGACGTTGTGTTCCTTCACACTCAGTTTCAAATCCTCGGTCGCGGAGCTGAGATTTTTGGCGGACTGCGTGACGATAATCACGTTGTCTGTTAACTCCTCCAAATCGCTCAGAATGCCGTCCGCATTATGCGGGTCGACGCCGATCGCGCGGTAATTGAGATGATATTTCTCTTTCAGCCGTTTCAAATCAGCGATAATGAACTTGTAATCGTTCTTGTAGCTGTCAGCGCCGCCGGTGGCAGTGATCAGACCATCCTGCTCCCAGATTTCATAAGGCGCGAGATCGTTCAAAATGTGCTCCTGCAAGCGTCCGTATGGAATATATGAATGGGCATGCAGGAAGATTTTGCCTTTATCCTCAAACTCGATCGCCCAACTGGTCAGGTCGCCGCCGCTCGAAAGGTCGAGACCGACCCAACAGTCGCGCCCATCAAAAGCGGACAGCTCTTTTTCCGTTAAACAGGCGTGGAGATCATCGGCGTTTACGTAGTTTGCGTCGTCCGAATTCGTCCAGAGGTTGACGGATTTGGTGATATAATCCACACGGTCGGAGCCGCCCATGTTCCTTGCAGTCTCGGCTTCGGTTTTAAGAATCTCGATCTGCTCGGGCTTGCCGACGTAGAGCGGATTAGCTTTGAGTGCGTTATTGATGTCATAGATGTCGTCGCCTTTGTCAGGGCAGTAGATGTCAACAAAGAAATCCTCGGCGGTGACGGTGCCCTCCAGAATCGACACACAAAAGCGGTCAAGCTCCTTGCAGTAGGAGCGCGGATTCTTTCCGCGTGTGGTGATAACGGACAGCATTGTCTCGGGCAGATTTCGCGTGCCCAGCCAGAGTGCTTTATAAACACTGTTGTCCTTGTGCTGGTGCAGCTCGTCCACACTGTTGAAGATACCGCGAAAGCCGTCGTCAAGTCCGCCCTCCTTGCTCAATGCCTCAATGGTGCAGCCGGTGCTTTTCGCTTTGATCTCGGATTTATATTCCTTGATCGTGAAAAATTCCTGCAAATCCTCGTCAGACTGAATGAACTTGCGCATTTCGTCCCAGACGATCTTTGCCTGCCGCCGCTTGGTCGCCGCCGTGAACAGCTTGCCCTCTTTGTAGCCGCTGAACCCGGCGATATAGACGCCCATGCCGCCATTCTCAAAGCTCTTGCCGTTCTGACGCGCCATGCTCTTGTAGCGTCGGCGGAAGCGTCGGCGGTCATTGGAGACCTTTAACCAGCCAAAGGTGCAACCGATGTCAAAGACCTGCGACCCGATCAGCTTGACGGGCGTTTTTTCAAAGCCCTCGCCGATGGTCAGCGTTTCGAAGAATTGAAGCACCTTGTCAGCGGCTTCAACGCTCCAATAATAGGGGAATTTCTTTGTCCGCTGCCGCTCAAGGTCGCGCAGATGCCGCTTGCATGCGAGAATGTGCAGCCTTCCGCAGTACGGTACAAGACCGGCGACAGCAGCCCTCGCATAATCGGTGACGCGGTCTGTCATCCAGCCACTCCGAAACGGGAGAATTTATTGAGCTTCACGTCCTCTTCCTTTTTCGGGACCGCCAGCTTGCAGCGGCTCGAAATCGTCAAGCCGAGATCGGACGCCAGCTTCCGCAGCTCGTCAAGGCGCTTGGCGTAGATGCGCGAAACGATCTCATAAGCCTTGGGATCGTCCTCAAAATCAAAGCGGTCAAGAAGCTCATTGGCGTCCTCATATCTGCCCTGAGCGATAACCAACCGCGCGAGCGCGTCGTTGTCGGTCTCTCCCATGATCTCCAGCTTGACAAGCTGCTCCGAGAGCTCTCTGAATCGTTCCTTCTGCGCGTCGTTCAAATAATCAGGCGGCGCGATCCCGTCGGGAATCGGCGTGACTTCTTCATTGGTGCGGGTTTCAATCTCATTTTTCGTCAAATGCTTCTTGCCCTTCGTCTGCAACAGCCCGATCGGCTGTCTTGGTCTGCCCATACGGTCATCACCGCCTTTCTGAAATTTCGTTTAGGGAGTTTTTTGCACAAAATGG
>Ga0326512_10000439_pt1 | contig 36693 bp, 64 predicted proteins | sample 1_2617_0518_D_FD_203652 | JGI IMG/M metagenome (GOLD analysis project Ga0326512, IMG submission 203652) | Bovine rumen microbial communities from UC Davis, California, United States - 1_2617_0518 | ecosystem: Host-associated > Mammals > Digestive system > Stomach > Rumen | place: USA... | reverse complement strand
ATCACTCATCATCTTTCCTTTCTGCGCCTGCGCAAAACCATCCATCTGGTATTGTTTCGCTTATTGGATATCTGTCTGCCATGCACTGTACAACCACAGCGTTTTCAACATATTCTGAATCGTACTCTCGATAATGCTTACATTCTGTACACCGGATGACTTCAGGCTGTGCGGATGGTAAGTCCTTTAATTCTTTAATTGCAATGTCATAATCTACCACAGCTTCATCAAAATCATCATAACGCAGCTGCTCCAGCATCATATTCAGTGCCGCCTGTCTGCTGATACAATCGTTAACTAAATCTTTAGCTAAACCTTGACTATCTTTGACTATTTTTTCAGCCATATTGGCGCCTCCTCTCCGAATACCTCGCGCCATATCTCAGCGAGATAGTAGTTGGTTGCTACCACGCCCTCTGTGGACATGTGACAGCTTTTGTTTTTGTAAACCATGTATATAGCCTCAGATATCTTTCGCCTGTTCAGGCCATCCGGCATCCCCTCAACCACATCCACCGCCAGCTGCACGCCTTCGAGGTAGTAGTGATTTGCATCGGCCAGCTCCGCTTTGGCTTTGTTGGCGATTGCCGCTAATGTCGCGTCCTTATCGATATAGCTCATGTATGTTCCACCTCCAACTTCTTATCCGACGCCATCAGCTGTTCCCGCACCTTTTCACCAATCATGTGCCACCTCTCACTCTCTAGGGGTGTCGTGTCCAATAAGAGGAGAATGTCGCACACTTCACGTCTTGTCAGCTTAAGTGTGACCGTTCTGTTATTAGGTATTAGCATTCTTCGGCCTCCAATCCTCGCAGGTGCTGGTAGTCTTCGTCTTCTTGCCGGTCTTTTCACAGCACACGCCCTTGTAAGTCGGATGGGCGTTTATACAGTTCTTGCAGATTTCCTTCATACCGTCTCCTTCCCGTCGTTATCATCATGCCATGCAGCCACTTCCTTCTCCCACCGCTTCAGGGTGCGCTTCGGCACCTTAGCTGTACCCTTCAGGCCTGCTGTAGCCAGCTCCCAGTCATCCCACATCGGTGAGGCCGTCAGCCGCACCTCTTTGGTTCTTGGTGTATTCATTTTCCGTCATCCTCCCATTTATCCGTTGCCCGGTGGTTCCAGAGCGTCACGGCCGTCTCCATGTCGCGGTTGTAAAATACAAGCGTACTGAACACGCAATCCTTGCCGCTGGTGGCGTGCCGGATGACCGGAGCCATGTAGTAGCCGTCTTGTCGAACCTTAACATCACGCCCGCAGAAGGGGCAGCTACGCAATTCAGTTGGAGTTGTCATCGCTTTCCTCCTTCATCATTTCAAGCAAAAAGGCTAAGTTACAAGCAGCATGACTAAGGTGGAGCAGGCCGCTCTCTTCGTCGGTCTTCTTGTAGTCATCCAGCGCTGCTATGATGTGCCTCACACAGGCATCCCAGTAGCGCTGTGGTTCTACTCGCCTCCAGTTATCCTTGCCGCCATCCGGGTACTTCATCACTCCGTAGCGCCTCACTTCAGCGATGCGGTATATGATTTCCTTTGGTACAAGTGTCAGCTGAGGTTTACCCGCGTCTGTTTTAGCTTCCTGACTGTTTAATCCTGCACCCATCTGAACACCCCCGCATGCTGCACACCCTTCTGGAGGCAGGCCGAATGACTCGCCATGTAGATGTCGATGTGCTTGCCCTTGACTCCCCTGTCTTCGACAATGTACTCCCCCTGCCCTGCGATGAGGATCCGTGTTCCAATCGGCAGGGAACCACAGGCCACCGTCCGGCCTTCAGCTGGCATCTTGCCGGATGCAGTAGGGCCGCCCGCCCAGCGGCCGCAGCAGCGCTTACAATTACAGTAAAACGTCAGCTTATACTCACCCAGCGGTACCCAGTGACCTGCAGGTGCTGTCACATCCTCCGTGACAATCTCTGCAGACGTTGCTTCCTCTGCCAGGCACACAATCGGCGCCCCTGCCATTGCAATCATGCATCCTGCTATAAATCCAACAAGCTGACCAACTAATCTATGCATCTTCGTCATCCTCCTCATAATCATCGTCATCATCCACATACGGGTCATCAAACGGGTCCGGCCGGTCTGTCTCCTTCAGCTCCGGATCCGCCCACCATTCCCTCATCAGTATCGTCGGCAGTATGGTCCGCATCCCGTCCTCCCTTCTTTGCCTGCAGCTTCGTGCCGGAGTAGGCTTTGTGAGTTGCTGAGTAAGTCTTGCACTCCCGGCCGTTCCGTTCGTTGTAATAGTTCTTCCTGGCCTGCTTCATCTTGCGCTCGCCGTGCTTAGCAAATCTGAACCATGTATCATCTGACCGCATTCTGCTTGTCCCTCCGTTCCAACTCTTCAACCAGCGCACAGCCGATATCTCTTATCAGTTGATAGGGGTACTGCTTATGCACATCCGTCAGCTCCTGGATGCAGGACTCCCAATCATCATCAGTCATGGGGAAATGGTCTCGCCACCTTCGGAACCAACCATTAGCCAGGCTGTTCATCCCGTCCCGGAAGCAATCATTCGGAATCGGCGTTTCCTTATCCATTACTCTCCTCTCCGGTTGCCGGTTGCCGCAGTTGACGGCAACTTCCTATAATTACCTTTTTATTTATTTATATTTTTTTAGAGGTTTATAGAGAACAATGGCAACCACGGCAACTCGGCAACCAAGGCTGATATTATAGGGGTTTTCGGGTTGCCGTCCCGGTTGCCGTCTTTTTTGAACGGCAACCAATTGTCAGTTAAAAGGAATTGTTTCACTAGAAACATCGACAAATTCCGTTATTCTGTCATAACATCGAGTGCTGCCATATCCCTTCAGCTTCTGTTTTCCCATGCTCTTCCATCCGGTTATGTTATTCTTCATGATGTCATGTATCGCATTAATGTCCCTGTGCTGAGGTTCGTCGTACTCATGTCCCAGCGCATCCCGCCACAGCATCAGCGCGCACACCCGGTCAACATCCAGGTGATTATCAAGGTATTCCTGGATGAGTCCGATTCGCGGGTCCTCTTCCAGATATTCGCTCTGTTTTGCAATGGCCTCCTCCTGGAGGTGCTTCGGGAGTACCAGAGATACCTTGCCATTATTTGAGATGTACTCATGCATAATCTCGCCCCACGCCTGCAGGAAGATTGCCTTCGTTGCGACTTCATCCTTGAACATGTCGAAGGTAGCCTCATGCACATTACAGGTTATCGGAAGGAAACGCCGGTTGCCGGTCTTATCTGTCAGGAAGTCCACCGGGTTAGAAGTTCCGGCAAGCACGCACATTCGCGGACGCTGTTCGGTCCGCCTGCCGTATGGCGCTCTGTAAATGTCCACACGGGAAGTGATAAATGACTTTATTGTCTCCACATCCCTCGCCCGCTTAGTCGCCTGCAGCTCTGCCAGTTCTACCAGCCACATCCCCCGCAGTTTTTCAAAGGCCTTGTCCCCGTCCAGAGAGTTAAAGTTATCGTTGAACCATTCCTCATTAATGCTAAGGAACCGAAGGAAAGAAGACTTGCCTTTGCCCTGCCCGCTGACAAGTACCGGCATATAGTCGAACTTGCATCCAGGCTTATAGATTCGAGCCACAGCTCCGAGCATGAACACGCGCATCACGGCAATGGTGTATTCTGTCTTCTCAGCTCCGAGCATCATCGGCAGCAGGTTTTCAACGTACTTGTTTCCGTTCCAGTCTTCGTATGCTTGCTCTAAGACTTGCTTAATTGGATTCACTGGGTGCCGGTTCGCAACGTTCGTCAGGGCGTCCATTGTCTTCTCGGAATTCTTCAGTCCATACTTAGCCTCGATGTAGCTCCGCAGGTTGGAGTCATCGACATTAGTCCATTCTCTCCATCCCTTGTGCATTCTCCACGGGAGGTTGCCGTAAACATAGGGCGCATAAGATATCTCGTTGTAACGAATGCGGCCATACAATTCCTTATCAAAGGCAATGGCCTCCTCTGCGTTCGCAATAGTCTGTGCAGGCCGGTCAGTTGGGTTCCCGTCCTTATCCAGCTGCATCACCAGCTTCGGCTCATGCCACTCTTCCAGACCGGAAGACAGCACCTTCAGCTCTCCCTTGTTGTACTTCAGAGCACTGTTGGCTATGATTTCCAGTTCGTCATCACTTAACGGTTCCGCGCAGGCTGTCTTGTTTGTCTCCTGGAGAGCTGCCATGATGGCTGCATCCGGAAATCCTTGTGCCTGCATGGAGCAGGCCAGACGGAACAGGGTGTCATTCCGTTCCCCGCTTGGAATAGTTTCGGGAACCTTGAAAGTTTCTTCAGAGGTATGATTTTGTCCGATAGACAAGAACTGCCTGACCACTTCGTCCAGTTCTGCCGGCGCCATGTCGTCCGGCGCAATCTCCCACTGATATTCTGTACCATTCGGATGGACGGATGGAGGAGCAATCACATAACCACCCTCTCCACGCACATCCACGCCCTCCAGGATGCCGGCCCGGTTCTTGATATCATCGCCGGTATAATGGAAGTACATGTGAGCACCGCCGCGCCCAGTAATGGCCCGAACGGTCTCAGGAAGGTCCGAATGGTCGCGTTCCCATCTGGTTACCTCATGGTAGCCGTTCAGGCCTTTGTCTTCGTCAATATCTTCATCAATTACAATCAGATTGGAAGCTGACCCGGTAGCAATACCCACAGACGCATCCGGCCACTTTTTCCACCAGGCTTTAATTGCTCCGACAGACTTCTTCGCGTCCTTGCAGCCATGTGGTGTGAGCGGCTTTTTGGTCTCCGTACTGACCGGAAAAACAGCCCATCCGTATTCTGTGGCGTATTTAATCGCCGCTTGTAAGCAGTTTCCCATCGTTAAGAATCTCCGTTATAATCCTGCCTGCGTCCTCTGGCCGGCAGAACATAAAGCGCACTCCGTAGCGTTCGGATATGGTCTCCATAGCCTTCTGGAGTCGCGGGCCCTGCACGCACTTGCTGGAATAAATCACGCGAGGGTTTACCCACTGATGGACATGAGAGATATCTGTTATTCCTACTGTGTTCTCCACCAGTATCACCAGTGAACATCCGGCGGCTTTCGCCGCCTTACACTCATTGATGAAGCGCTTATGCTCTGACCCGCAGATATTCATGGCTATTTCGTCCATGTTCTCCTTCGTATCGATGGAGATGGATGGTACCAGTGCATAGTCTCCAAATGGAAGCTTGCACCGGACCAGCTCCACTCCATGCTCTGAGAAGTATGTGTGCTTTATGTCATGCTTTCCGGCCTTCTGACGCGTGTCCTCCTGGATGATCATGCGAACGGAACTCCGTCATCGCCATCCGGCACATTGATAAAATCGGTATTGGATGCAGCTGCCGGTCTCGAAGCCGGTCCATCATCTTCCAGGCGCTTGACATCCGGGGCCAGCTTATCTACCGGAAATTCCTTGTAAACTGACAGGCGTGTTTTCTTCTCGCCGTCGTTGCCGTAGTATTCTTCGGAGCGGAGAACCAGGCCGACGAACTTACCGGTCAGCGTGGACTCATCAGCATTCACGGAGTTGCCATCAAATACAAAGTTGCCGTTGGACTTGCTGACAGCGGAGCAGAACCGCTTGAACATCGGCAGGGCCTTCTGCTTGTAGGACTTGGTATATGCTCCGACCCATTCCCAGTCCGGGTGGTCTGCTCGCAGGTCATCATAGTATCCTTTGTACTCGCCCTTTGCGATGTCATAGGTAACCTTCAGATATTCCCTGTCGGGGAAATCCTGTGCTTTGCGGATGACGCAGATATAAGCTCCAGCGGGGAGTCTGTTGGAGTCTCCTGCTTCCTTAACGTTGCTCATGTCAATTCTTTTCATAGTGTCTATTCCTCCTCTTTTTCATGGTGCCAGGCATCTTCTGCCATATCCGGCACTCCATTTAAATAGTTGTCGTAATCCGGGTCGTTCCGTTTAGCTTCCAGCTCGGCTTCAAGATTCACACCATTGCTTTCCAAATAACGACCCATCGGGCCAATTGTTCTCTTGATTGATTCAGACCATTCATACAGTGTTAACCAGCATGGAAGAAAATCATTTGGCTTCCGCATGAATGAATAACCGCGCTTGCCGGAGATGGGATAATAAGGAATGTATTTATAAAAGTCATCCTCTGCACATCTACGCATGTACTTAATCACTGAGGATACTTTGCCTGGCGTTATTCCAAGTTGCTCTGATAGTGCAGGCTTGGAAACGGGAGACTCCGAATTCTTCAGAATTGCTACAACTCTGTTTGCATAATCCTTAATATTATTGGAATTCAGTCGTGTTATGCTCAATCAGCCTCGCCTCCTTCCATGCCGTAATACTCTCGAATCGCCGTATCTACTGCCTTCAAGTCATTCGGAATCTCCAGGTCGAACATTCCCTCCGGACTCTTTGCTGTGCTCTGTCCATTGGACTGAGTGAAGAATTTGTGGTCCTGGCAGTACAGGACGATATCGAAGCATCCTTCCACTGTCAGCTTTTCGTCCAGCATCTTCCCGATAGTCTTGCACTTCTCGCGCCCATCGGAGTCAGTCTCTGTATGGTGGAGGAAATAGACTATCTTGTCTTCCTGGTCCAGCTCATTAATGAAATGAATAAGGTTCCTGAAGTTAGCCGCCATCTGGACGAACTTGTCATATCCCTTCTCTGCACTCCGGTCGAACAGCTCATTCACAAGAAGATACTGGCTGTCATCGATGGCAATGGATTTGCATTTTGCCGTCTCTATGGCCCGCATCAGCCAGGAATACTTCGCCCGGTTAATGGTGGCGTAGCTTTCCGGTTTGCTGTTATCAGCTCCGTATTTCGGAATCTTTGCAACTTTGATATCTGACTTAAACGGTAGCCGGCCCTTCTCAACGGAGATAACTCCAATCTCGTCAGCCTTGAATTCCTTCAGGGAGTATGTCTTGCCGCTCCCGCTTCTTCCCATAATCAATACTGGTAATGCCATATATTCACCTCCCCCCTTATGAAATCCTCAGATGCGTCCCACGCTCACCGAGATGAGCAAAGGGGAGCTGTTCGCCCCGTTCCAGAGCCGCCCGGATGCGCTCGGTGTCCGGCTGGATGATAATCTTCTGGAAGTTGTCCGGAACTGCTCCGTCATAAACGAGAGGCGCCTTCCCGCCGTTTTTGACAATCTTGTACTTGTGCAGGTCGGACTTAAGTTCCGTCACTCCCATGACATCCATTGCCCCCTGCACGGCGTCATCCATGCGGTCGATGTTGTTGTCGATGGTCTTCAGGATAGCCGCGAGTCGGTCGAGTTCCTTCTTGACGGTTTCCCTCCGGCCCACCAGTGTGGTCCGTACGGCCGCATAGGCGTCGACCTTATCGGACACTTCTCCCTTGAGTCCCTCAAGGGTATCCAGGAATGCCTGCTGGTCCTCCGGGTCGCAGCTGCTCCCGAAGTCGAGCAGCGCCTGGTACTGGTCTGTTAACTGATATAAACTTGCCATTACATTGCCTCCTTCATGTAGTCATCAATGACGGCTATCACATGAGACAACTCGGTGAGTGTGCCGTACTTCTCCTTAAAGGCCAGCAGTTCCTGCTGTGCCCTTGTCAGGACGCCTGCTCTGGTGTCGATCTTGGTCATGGCCAGTTCAGTACTGACAAATCGGCCATTATAGCTTCCTTGTACAACATTGATGAACGCCCTTGTTTTGATGGGAGCATGGCTTTCGCTGACGATATTGATGCGGAGGCAGGACAAAATGTTCTTTGCCTGCTGCAGTCTCCACTTCTCGCCGGCGACCTTGTTATCCCAATCGAATAACTTATGCACTGGTGATGATTTGCTTCTCGCAGAATCCAAGAAGGATTCCTTCGTTACCTCGCCATCGCGTTCTTCGATGGCCTGTACATGCTCTCCAACTACCTGAGCTGGGACTGAATAACTGTATCCCGCCCATTCGTATTTTCTCTGATAAACCATTTACGCCTCCTTATTGCTTTGTTAGTTTGTTAGTGGGTTGCCTGCCCGACCCTGCCTGCCTAGCCCCTCCGCGCCGCTCCTGAACAAACCGCACACTGACATGCCTTGCCCCGCACTGCCTCGCCATGCCTGCCATACCAGACTTTGACTTGCCTCTCCTCGCGAACCAAGCCCTAACGGTCCAGACCACACCTTACCTGCCATGCCACGCCATTCCGTTCCTAACCTGGCCTTGGCCCAACTTGCCACTACTCACCACGCCTGCCATGCCGAACCCTGCCGGACCGTAACTCGCGCAGCCCCACCAGAACGTGCCTAACCCATCCCTGCCTGCCACACCATGCCTTGACTCGACACGACAAACCTTGACGGACCCCGCCTGCCATACCAAACACTACCTAAACTCACCAGACCAGTCCCCGCCGTACCACAGCACACCGAAACATGCCTAGCCCTCACCAACCAAAGCGAACCACGCCTGCTATGCCTTGCCCCGCGCCAACACAACAAGCCCCGACCCGATACGACTCACCTTGCCATACCTGCCAAGCCCTGCCAAACCTCACCGGGCCGTGCCATCCACAACCCGCATCGACAAGCCTTGCCTGCCGGGATTACTTCTCGTCCGGGATGGTCTCGATGTGGAATCTGCCGAAGTCTCCATCCTTTTCCGGTCTCCACTCGCCAGCTCCGCAGACATAACCACCTGCATTGATGACATTCAGAATCTGTTCCAGAGTCATCTCACCGGATGCGTTATACTCAAGAATCATGTCGCAATACCAATTCTTAAACTCTCCACGATACCGCAGGTCTGCAGTTCCCATACCAACACGGACCATGTCCTCGCGCATCTCCGGGACAGAACCCTTAATCTCTGCATAGTTCCCATATTCGCTCTTAAGGAAGTAGGACCCTCTGAGCACCATCTGGTTCTTTACCCATCCAAGACGGTATGCAGCACTGTTCGCTGCCTGTTTGAAAGCACATACCGGGAATCCAAACTTCGGGTTCTGCCGCATTGCCTCGATCCAGTCTTCCTCAGTCTCAACAGCTGGCTGCTCAGTCAGCCAGTACAGGCTGTTTGCAAAGTCCGAGATCGGGTTTCGCTTCTTTCTGGCTTTCGTCTTGGTGGTGCCCATCTGAGTTTCAAGCATCATTCTCTTTGCCTTCTCGCTCCATGCATGGACGATAAGCGGGGAATCTCCAACCAGGCGAATCTTGATTTCCTTAATCTCTAACGGTCTGATTTCTACAGTTGCTTCAGTTTTCTTTGCTGCCATGATTTTTTCCTCCATTATTTTGAAAAATGTGTTATTATGGAGGTGATGAACTACCCAAGTACATCACCTTATTGCAAGCGCGTCAGTGCCCCACACCGATGCGCTTTTTTATTAGTTACATTGCCCCTGCGGTCACGATGACCAGAGCTATGGCTGCCATAGCGGCCACCAGTCTGAATCCATTTGCCCAGCTCATTACGAAGTCCATGAGCGGCGTGCCCTCTTCAGCTTCGACCTGCACACTGGACACATGTACATCCCGGGCCGGGTCATGCACAACCGGCTGACATTCCAGGTGAGACCGCATTGGGAGCACTGCCACCACCGGGCATTCTGAAAGCGTTGCATATTTATTCATCATCTTCTTTCCTCCATCACTCCAATGAGGGTCATCATCTGCATCCGGCTGATGCTTCCCTCTCTCCATGTCCGCTCGATGCGGGCCCTCAGGTAGCCATATTCACGTTCAGCATCCGGGTCTTTATCGGCCTTGTGCTGACGGTAATCCTGGACGGCGTTCATCAGTTCCTGGAATTCCTCTATCATCTGCTCATAGCCTCCTCATACAGGGCATGAATTGTCATTACGTTTCGACCTGACGCACTGAATGGATTGCTCCGAAGTCGTGACACTGTCACGGGCGACACCCGCAGCACCTTTGCCAGGTCCTTGTTGGTCCAGCCGTTCCGGTTCTTCACAGCATCAAAACGGTCTTGGAAGTCAAGCCTGGCCTTCTCCGTTCCGGTCATCTGCATCACCGCCAATCAGTCCCTCCTTCTTGAGGTGATACCGGACAGCTTGCACCGTACAGTGCATCTCAGCCGCTATCTTTTCAGGAGTCCACGGAGTCAACGGTTCTTTTGCGGTATATAACGAAATTATTTTGTCTACGTCGAGTTTCTTCTGCTTCGGTGGGTTCTTCTTCGCCTTCTTAGGTTTGGACGGTTCTCCGGGCTTCTGATGGGCTTCCTCGACCTCTTTTGTGACAGGCTCTTCTTCTACCGGCTCATCATGCTTCGGTATGACAATCTCAACCTCCGGCGGTGCTTCTTCCTCGATGACAGTTCCTTCGATGAAGTCGCTGATGACCTTCATGCAGTTCTCACAGAAGTCGCAGTGCTCATACGGCGTGACGCCGCTTTCCAGGTCGTCGGTCTCCGGAATTCTCCATGTCATGCCGATCCATCCAACCTTGTGCTGGGCATCCGGTATGAACTGCTTCCCGCACCTGTCGCACTTGATGTAGATTATCCTGCTCACGCATCCACCTCCTTCACGTCGATGACGGCCGTCTCGTTCCAGTGATCGGCCCTGCACCGTTCAAGGGCTTCCTGCATCGCTTCCATCTCATTCTCAGCACTCACGAAGCAGTGCAGGGTCTCGTCGGGATATGTCACAAATGCTTCCCATGTCTTCATGCGTGCACCTCCTGTTCCTTAAGCTCGAACAGGTGCCCCATCATCAGATTGGCATCACTGGTGTCCATGCCATCGAATTCCTCACCGGCATCTCGCACCAGCACGGCCGGCCCCATGATAGGTGATGCACCCAGCCCTTCCAGATAAACTCTGGTAGCCAGTTCGTTATAAGGCAGTGCCCGCAGCAGGCCTTCCTCATTGACAATCATGATGATTCCCGGTGTTCCGGTTCTCACCGTCTCGATGTAGCCACCGACCTGCTCCTGCAGGAAGTGGAGCTGCTCGTTTGTGCCCTTCGGCCAGCTTCGCTGTTTTATCGTGCCGTCCGGGCGGATAACTAATACGTGTTTCATTGTGGGGTCTCCTTCGTCTAAACAATTCCAATCGGTTTTCTCTCGAGAATTGCCGAGAGTTTTGAGCGTAGAATTTATCTCTGTGTGTTTTGCCGAAGCTGTTCGATAGCAGCCTGCTTCTGCTCTTCTGATAAGACTCTTTTGCGGGGCCGAAGCATGATTAATTCCTTCGGGAATGAATACACCTTTGAGATGTACTCACCATCCACATATTCTCGTCGGCTGGTGTGCTCCCGATAATTCTCTGGAGCCGTCTCGCACAGCTTGTCCATCCGTCGCATCATGATTGGACTTGCGGTATACAGAACAGCATCCGCAGACGCTTCATTAAATGTGATGATGGTCTCTCGCTCTGCTTTGGTTAACGTGTATGCCATTCGGGTCTCCTTTCGCGTTCCTATTAAGATGATTTAGAATCATCCTTTTTTGCAAAAAAAATTCGCTCCTTTTCTCCAAGTGTGCGGATTTCTAGCAGTTCACACAGAGCAGCTACCTCGCTGGTCTTGAATTCCTGCTTGTTCTCGACCTTAAGCTGGAAGCCATACGGCGACAATCCAAGATATTCAGCCACAAATTTCAGCTTCAATCCCTTGCTCTCGATCTTCTTTCGTAACAAAACAGAATCCGTCAAATTCTCTCACCTCCTTGTGGTTTTGCTGTTGATTATCAATCATCTTCTCGTAGCATACCACCTCAATGATTCTAAGTCAACTACATTTTTCGTAAATTACAAAAATAATTGATTTTCAGTCATTTATATGGTAATCTTGTTATTACGAAAGGGCGGTGAACAGTATGGCAGATATCGGAAAGAGAATTAAAAACAGGCGTAAAGAATTAGGCATCACTCAGGAAGAACTTGCACAGAAGCTTGGATATAAGAATAAGTCTACCATAGCTAAGATTGAAAACGGCACGAATGATATTGTTCAGAGTAAGGTTGTTGAGTTTGCTAAAGCATTGGACACTACTGTTGCCGCCTTAATGGGATGGGATGGCACCGAACCGGAACCGGAACAGGAACAGCACTATTACCTCGATGACGAGGCTCGTGAAATGGCTGAATTCATGTTCAACAATCCCGATTACAAGGTTTTATTTGATGCTAGTCGCAAAGTTAAGAAAGAAGACATCGAGTTTGTCCGTCAGATGATAGAGCGTATGGCCGGAGGTGATAATTGACCATTGTCCGTCACGGCGGACAGTCATCGATCTATGATGACCACGCTGGGAGGTGGTTAGATATGGATGATGAATACCCGGTGGTGCTGGCAGATATGCCTACCACTATCAGAAGTTATGTATGTAAACACGGTGACGATATCGTCATCGTCATCAATGCCAGGCTTGCCGCCGAAGAACGCCTTCAGCGGTACCTGCATGAGGTTGGTCATATTACGACCGGAGACATCTCCATGAGCTCCGGTGCTGATATGATAGAGATTCATGCACATCACATATGAGGAGGGATATGTATGTGGAAAATAATACTTGGGGCTATGTTTGTTTTGGTTGGAATATCTAATGGGTTAAAAGAAAATGACATGGAGTTTCTCGCCGTTGGTGTTGCCATCGGTGCCGCCCTCATCTTCTGGGGCCTCCGGTCCAGACAACGGCGACAGGATAGGAACCCTGTCATCGAGCCAGTGACACATGAGGTTCCAGTCCCACAGGAGAGGCCTATAGAGAAGACCTTCTCTTTCCGGGTGACTGGCACCACGCATCAGTGCAGATTTCCGAAGCGTCCCGGAACTGAGCGGACCTACGTCATAGCAAGACATCGTGTCGGTGATGCCGTCTATCCAAAACTTTTTGAATGGGAAGGCAGGCCAGCTGTAGCCATCATGTCCATGAAGGAAGGCGTCGATGTGGGTGTCGTGCCGGCCACGATGACGATGGATGTAGTCAAGCTGATGGAAGCTTATGATATAAGCGGTGCGATAATTGCGAAAGATACTTTTGAATATCGAGGTAATTCTTACAACGGATGTGACGTCCAGCTGATCTGCCGGACGAAAGCAGAATAAAAAAACCGCCCCGGCTGCATGACGGAGCGGTAATCAGAACAATAGCCGCGCCGAATGCACAGTCAATCGTTCTAGGCCAAGAAGATTGTACCACATTCGAGGGGGCTTGTTCAAGTGCGCTATGCAGAATGGAGGTACAAATGGCAAGAAAAAAGAATAAGCTTGCATCCGGGAATATACGGGTGCAGCGTCGTTACAAAGGCGATGACGGCAAGACTCACACCAAGTCCTTCACGGCCCGAACACGCGCCGAAGCAGAGGCCCTCGCCGCCGAATGGCAGGCCCACAGGAGCCAGGTGGTGGACCGGATCACGGTCGCCGGAGCTGTGGAGAAGTATATCCGCATGAAGCAGGCCGTGCTATCTCCGTCAACCATCCGTAGCTATTTGGGCATGCACAGGAAGTACCTGTCAGGTCCCTTTGGTCAAACTCAGCTCCTGGATGTAACCAACCTGGACATCCAGCTCTGGGTGAGTCAGATATCAGCTGATGCTAGTCCGAAGACGGTCCGCAATGTGTTCGGCCTGGTCTCTGCTACCCTGTCGATGTTCATGCCGGACTTCCCGATACGGGCTACCCTGCCGGCTAAGATTAAGCCAGACCTTTACTGCCCGTCTACTGCCGATATAAAGGCTGTATTGGCCGCAACAGACGATTTACAGCTGGAAGCAGCCATTCTCCTGGCTGCAGTCGGAACAATGCGTCAGGGCGAAATCTGTGCGCTTAAATGGAACGATATCAATGGGCGGACATTAAATGTCCGGTCGTCGATGGTAAAGGATCTGGACGGCACCTGGAGCATTAAGGCCCCGAAGACCTTGTCCAGTAACCGGAGCATCCCAATGACCAAAGAAGTCATGCAGCTGCTCCATGCTCTGCCGAAGAACCCAGACGGCCGTGTTCTGTCTTACAATCCACAGCAGGTCGGTCACAGGTTCCAGACAGCCGTGAGGCATGCAGGCGTCCACTGGTTCCGGTTCCACGACCTCCGGCACTACTCAGCATCCCAGATGCACCTGTCAGGGATTCCTGACAAGTATATCGAAGCACGCGGAGGCTGGCGGGACGGATCCAGCGTCATGAAACGGACATACCAGACGGTCATCGACATTGAAAAGGCACGACAGGATAAAAAGATTCTTGATGTGTTTAAGAATATGATAATTTAGCGGTTGCACGACTAGTTGCACGACCCCTTCAAACCACCGTAGTTATAGGGTTCGCTGTAGGGTTCGAATCCCTCTTCCCCTGCTCTGAGAAACCGCACAACTAAGCCGAAAACCGGCATGGTTACGCGGTTTTTTGATGTTTTGGAGGGTCGAAGATATCACCCCATGACATCAAAATATCACCTCATTTTAACACCTTAGTTGCACGAAAGTTGCACGGATGTTGCACGTAGCTTCAGGCGTTTTCGAGGTTTGGCGAAGACACTAGTTGCACGAATATTAATAAACCGTGAACAAACAGAAAAAGGACGCCCGCCTGAACTCGGACGCCCTTCTCGGAGGTACTTATTATAGTTATTATATCACAGAAACCACACATGCATAGCGCCATTTGAATCAGAGATCCAACAAGCCCCCTCGTTTGCGCCTCCGATGTCTTCATCGAGGTAGTACCAGTCTCCACCAATCTCCTGCCATCCGGTGAGCATGTTGCCGGCGTCATTGAAATAATACCAATGCATGCCGTTCTTGGCGGCCAGCGCCTGCCACCCTTTAGCGTTCTTGCCGGATGCCAGGACATATCTCCACTTGCCGTCCTGCTTGTACCATCCAACCTGAGTGCTCCGGGAATATCCATCTGTCACGATGACGGTGTGTCCCTTCGTCTGGGTCACCAGGATGTCACCCTCATACAACTTCACGGAGCTGGTGTATGTCCGCGCCGGTTCAAATAGACCTGTGGCATTGAGGGCCTGTACCTCGTTCCATGTGGTAAAGTCGCCAGCATCCTTCCCACTGGCTTCCTTCACGCACTGACGGACTAAGGAGCTGCAGTCTGCCTCTGTCTTCACCTTCGTATTGGTTCCGTAGGTCAGGATGCCATATCTGCCGCCCTGATCATATCCGATGTTCGGATTATTGCAGGCCTGCTTCATGGCTGCCGCGATGCCTCTCGCGATGTTGGCGTCCTTCGGCCGGATGACATACCAGCCCTTCTTATGGACGTAAAACGCCTGCATGGATACCTCTCCGGTATAGTCTGGTTCTGTCCTCTGCTTCTGGTCGCCGGCAGTTCCACCGGAGTATGTACCCCGCTCATCCACGCGGGCTGAGCCGATGATGATGTTCATAGAATCACCTCCGCATATAAAAAAGCGGGAACCGAAGTCCCCGCCGTGTTAATTCAACTAATTGTTGCATCTTAATTGAGTTTGTTGTGCTTTTACTTGACTAATCTACAAAAATATTCTGCAAATCACCCGCAAATCCGCATAAATACTACGTTTGTTTATTTGCCGGTCATTTGATTTCCGCAGCAGGCCCCGTGCCTCTTCTCTTTGCCATCGACTTCTGACGAATCAGGACGGCCTCCTGCTCCTGAGCCGGACCGAGCGCCGGCAGAATCAGGTTAAACTCTTCGTCGGTCATGAGCTCGAACTCCTCCGTCTTGAACGGCCCGCCCGCCTTCACACGTTCTTCAAAGTCAGCGCTTCTCTGTGTAATCTTCTCTTCTGCCATCACTTATCCTCCCTTTCATGTAATCATCTGTGCTAATCTTCAGGACCGCTCCCATAAACAGATCCACCGCCGCGATGGTGGCCACGATCTGTTCACCGTAAGGCAGGCCCCAGATGCCGGAGATAGCTCCGTACAAAGTACCCAGCGCAGGCAGGACGATCTGCGCGATGTACTTCAGGATGTCATAGGTGTCATTAGACATTTTGAACATTGGATCACCTCCTATAAGAACGAGTGCTCGTCCCAGCACTTCTGGTGAATAGTTCTGATGTGGTTTATGGCAGCCACTGCCTGATTGTTCTCAAACTCTGGATGACTGTTGCAGTAACTCTCGTACCTGTCGATTTCATCCAGGATCTGATTGAAGTATTCTTTAGAGTGTTTCATGTTGTTGTAGAGCTCGTCATCAAACCGGAGGATTCTCATCCGGCTGTTGATGGCGTTGTTTTTGTCCATACAGGCCTGCAGGCCCTTAACTCTCCCGTTGACCTTCTCCAGTTCGTCCAGTACCTTCGTCAGCTCCGGCTTCTGGATGACGTTGGTTAAGAATGTCCAGAATCCGGTGGAGGCGAAGACGGCCAATACAATGGCCAAAATGTGCTCATTCATGATAATCAGTCCCTTCTATGTAAGTATGTCTAAGAGTTGTACGAATGCAGGGTGCTCTGATAATCATGAGGAACCTCCTTTCGGACATATAAAAAGCCCGAAGCAAATGCTCCGGGTGTAATATCATAACAACCACCTCCATGCGGAAATGATACCATGCTATACAGAGGTGGTCTATGGAAGTTATGGCGACTCATATCAACTGTGCTAAATTCCCAGTCAGAATTATGTCCCCGTCACGATACGCGTATTATTAGCAATAATTCCACTGAGAATCATAGTGCAGTGGGTATAATGCTCAGGAAAAACAATCTGAAAATCATACATTCCATTGGATAATGCATGTTTATATGTTTTTACAGTACCTGATGCATCAGTTTCAGTAGAGTCATATCCAGTCAAGTTATAAACATATGATTTGCCGCTGGCAAAAATACAGACAGGACCATAATATCCAGTACTAGGTATATCTGTAAGGGTTATGTAGTAAATGTTCGAGTAACCAAAACCTTTAAAATTTAAGAAATTTGAATTAACAAGCTTGGCATTTAGCACACTCAGAGCATTGGTAACCGTGCCATTTCCGATGGAGCTGATGTCGGTCGTGCCAAGCATCTTATACAAATACCGGATGTTCTTAAACATCTGGGACATCTTTGCAAACAGGCTCTTGTGAGTCTCACCAGAGGTCAGTGCCGGCACGTTCGTCCAGGATGATGCACTGCCGTCTGCCGTGTCGGATGTAGTGAAGGTCGTTGTACTGTCTGCACTGTCACCGGTCGGCGCGGCCAGCTGGGCATCGATGGTGTCCATGTTGTCATTAATATCAGCAATATCCGCAAAGTCGGTGTAGTCCGGCTTCTTAAGGTTGTAATTTATTGTGTTCTGCATTACTTACCTCCTATGCCTGCCACTTGGCGTTCTGCTTGACGTCATCCCATGTGTCAACTCCACTATTCCATGTTGTGTTCCATGTCTCATGCTGGAACCGGCTCCATCTGTTATAGATAATCTTCACCAGTACATCCATGTCTGCCGGAGCCATAGCCCGCATGATGTCATAGACGGAGTCGACCTTCAGCATCTGTGCAAGGAAGATACCAACCTTCAGTACCTTCTGCTGGACGCTGATGTTGAGTGTATAATAATCGCCAACCATCGCCTTCAGAACCTCGTGAAACTTAGGTTCTGTATACGGCAGGGATGATGTCCACCGTCCTTTTATAGCGATACGACGCTCCACCAGTGTCTCATCTCCCACCAGCTTTATGCCGATGAGCGACTCCCACCGGGCGCAGGTGTCCTCATCCATAGTGTCGAAATACTGGTTCTCCTGCTGCGCTCCAAGAGCCGTCCAGATGAGTCGGAGTTCCTTATCGTATGCCGCCGCAATGCGCTGGAATTCTTCGATATTCCTGATGTGCTGAGGGTAGTAGTGAATGGTATCAACAGGTCTTGCCATCTACTCCACCTCCTTAATTCACCACCAGTGTGCCCATGACCGGGATCTCGTCAGAATCCAGATGCAGATTGGTGGTGGAGCCGTTGAGGGTAGTGCCCTGTATATCCGTAACACCAGTCACGTTCAGCACGGCTGCCTCCAGACGTGACACATAGACCAATGCTTCCGTCCGTGCATCACCTTCCGACCATGCCTCCGCGATGCTCTTGATGTACCCTTCCACCGCCGCTGTAATCTGGTCACCGATGGTGGCCCAGCTGTATCCGGCAGTGTAAGTGATGGTGGTGGAGACGTTCACGGTCACAGGTGTGACTGCTGCCACAGTGACATCATGGTCAATGGGTGCGTAACCGTAACCTGTGCCGCCGTCGGTAGGCACCAGAGCCTCCTGGATCTGATTGATGAGATAGCTTGATGGCTCGCCATAGTCTGAAGAGATGACTACCACCTTCACGGTTCCGACTCCATTCCACACGGGGTAGACCTTACATCCACCGACGCCGTCCATCGCAGTAACGATGGTCTTATAGGCTGTGATATTTCCTCCAAATGCTTCCGTGCTGAAGGATTCCAGGTATCGTCTGTAAAGTTCTTCCTGTGTCTCGTCATCATCGCCGGCAATCAGCACCTCAGTGATGACTGCAGATGTCAGACCGTCCACATAGTCGATAGGCGTCAGCTGACCAAGCAGCTCATTCGGTCCGCTTCCCGTTTCCTCACACATCGCCTTGTAGATGTGGTCGGATGCATCCAGCTCCTCAGTTACGATATAGTTAAATCCCTTCAGGGATGCTCTCCATCCAATCGGGAGCGCTACGTTTGCCGTAATGCTTACATACGCATTTGTTGCGGCCTTGCGGGTCAGTCCTCTGTTCGCCGCGATTCGCACCAGGCCGTCCATGTCTGCTGTATCAGCAAAGCCCTGATTGAGCACATAATTTGCCTCGATATAGAGCTTTTCCAGCTCGTAAGCAAGAGCACTCAGGGCATTGAATACCAGACTGCCTTCACCCTTCTGGATGCCGTCACCGGCTTCTGCCTTCGCGTCTGCAAGCAGATTCTCATAAGTCATTGATTCATACATCTTCCTCTACCTCCAAACTGCCGAAGGATGTGATGACCGTGCAGGTGATATGCAGCAGGTCACCGTTGCGGGTGACTTCAAAATTCTCAACAGCGCTGATGTAGGGATTCACGAAGAGCGCATCCTCCAGCTCCGTCAGGACATCCGCGTTAAGATATTCGTCGGTCAGAACCTGCCCGATGTACTGCTCGAACTCCGTGCCATACTGCCAGGAGTAAATCGGGAATCGGAATCTCGGTGTCTTAAGGCAGCACCAAATCCATACCTTCACGGCCTCGATGCCCTCGACAATCTCACCTGTCAGCTGACCGGTCTCAAAGTCTATGCCATACTCACGCGGCACTGCCAGCACCTGTGCGGCCGCCGTATTCTCACTAATTTCAGTAGCCATAAAAGATGGCAAAAGGCTCATACACTCACCATCCTTTCAATTACCAGGAACGTGCTGTCATCCAGCTGATAGGCAAGTACCACATCCCCTGCCGCAAGTGCTGAAGAATAACTGGAAGAGTCCGTCAGCGCCGCACCATCATGGCAGGTGCCTGCTACCTTCGTGCAGATAGGTGCCATCAGGTGGGATGCTATCCGCAGGTTCGGGGAGGTTATGAGCATCTGTCCGACCTGGAGAACGTTCGGGCCTGCCATCTGACAAAGCTGGAGACCGCGCCCTGTCTGACGCTCGCCGCCCATCATGGCCGCCATGTCATCAGTCCAACTCACTTCGTGCTCGCCTCCTTCTTCTTGCTCTTGCTCTTCTTGTCCTTGTCTTCTTCCTTGACTTCCTTCGTGTTCATGATGGCCTCGAATTCCAGCTCCAGCTCCATCGTGTGGACTCCGTTCTGCCAGGTGTGGCTGTCGGAACTTATCCAGTACCGCCCGGAGAGGCCGGTAGCCGCATCATGGAGCATGACATAATAGCAAGACAGGCAGTTGATGTCGCCCAGCGCGTTGATTTTAATCTTCTGCTGGGGCTTGACCTTGAGCATCTTAGTTGCCGCTGTAGTCGGATCTACGCCATCTTCCTGCTTGTAAACTTCCTGGAAAATGCCGAACTTACCAGCGGAGTCGGCATCATTGACCTCTCCAATCTGGTTTCCTTTATCGTCATAAACCTTCACACGGTTCACGATAGCGTCCATCGACTCGGAGAAGTTGCTTGCTGTAATGTTGGAAGAATCCGACAGGGTAAAACCATTCACGATCCACTCGGCCTTGTACACGCCCAGCCCACGCTTATAAATCATGGCAAAGTATTTGTCGCCGGTGATCTTGTGGGCCTTCGTGTAGGCCGCCATGATGATGTCATAGAGGCTCATCTGGTCACAAATCAGGGAGGCAATGTTGACGCCGGTCACATAGATAGACGGGATGCCGTCAGCGTACCGGAGAGGAAACTGCACATCTGCCGCCACCTGCATGGTGATAGCCTCCGGTGTAACGTTCTGGAAGTTGTACTGGCCCTTTGACTCCAGCAGGTGCTTCATCGGGTCAGATGCCGTGAAGGTTATCGTCCCAATGTCGCTCGACTTCTCGATCCCGAAGATTTGCCCGTAGAAGACCTCGCCTTCCTTCTCGTCTTCCAATGACACCAGGTCACCGACAGACACGGCCGGAATCTTAATAGTCGGGTCATACGGGTCATTAACATAAGCGAAATCCAGAGTCCTGCACGCGGATGAGGCGGACCCTTTCCACGTCACACTTGCACAGGCTCCGGTGATGTCATACTGCTGACCGCTGTCAGGCTTATAAAGCTGTACCCTCATGATTCAACCTTTGCACTCGGAATCGTCAGGGTCATGCCATCCATTATCATGTTCGGGTCCGCACCGATGGCTGCCTTATTCTGCTCGTATATTGCATGCCAGTCTGCCGAACCTGTCAGCTGACGGGCAATGGTTGAGAGGCTGTCCCCTGCCTTGACCGTGTAGGTCGTGCCGGTGGTTGTCTCCGGCTCCGTTCTGGGGCTCTCTTCCAGCGTCTTGCCCTCTACTGCAACAGCATCAGGCTGACTCTGTTCCAGGTGAGACAATGTAACCACCTCAGAAGTCCCTACAGACACGCCTCTGTGCTCCTTAAATGTCAGCGTATAACTGATGTCTCCGGTGCCGTCGTTCTCGCTCCACTCGAAAGACTCGATGCGGCATCGGAGACGGATCGGCGTGCCGGTCATCAGGAGACGAAGGGTGCCAGCACGCTTTATTTTCTCTACCAGCTTTACATAGCTGGATGGAGACTTGATATTGCGGTATGAACAATATTCCGGGTCATACCTCTTCGGGAAAAATGAAGAAAATGAGATGGACTGGAGGGCTCTTTTGCCTCCCAGATCCACCTCACCTAATGCGTTAATATCTACAGACTGATTAGACTGTGAGGAACTGACCGTATACTCTGACGGCAATACAGGTATCCTCAGCTTCTTCCTGCCTTTAAGCCATATCTCCACTGAATGAATACCCTCCTCTCATGGATGCCGCCATTCGAAGCTTACGAACAACCGCATCACCGATTCTGTCAATGTCTGCATCCTCGCGTACCACAATCTGGTCAGCGAGCTTGGCAATGCTTACGCTCGGACCACTATTGGCTGCTTTATTAAGACTTGCCTCATGAGGAACAACCTGAGAACCTGCCGGAAGATTAACCAACTCAGGTCCTTTCTCGCCAACAGTTGTCCAGCCGCCGCGCCAATTAGGCGTACCAGAAGCATTACGGCCAACGCCATGCAGGCCGCCGGCAGAAACTCCGTTGCCCATACTGGACAACGCCTCTCCTGCTTTCTTTGCTGCGCCAATGATGCCGTTAATGATTCCAATGATGCCATTCAGAGCACCCGTGATAGTTCCAACCACGCTGGTGACGATGCCGCTCATGCCATTCCAAACAGCGGACCAGTCGCCGTTCATAATACCCTGAATGATTGTGATTACACCGCGAATGATTCCGGCAATGCCGCCGATAATACTGGAAATTAATGTCACAGCGCCCTGCACGATACCACTGCTGGTGTTCCAGGCAGAGGACCAGTCTCCATTGATAATGGCAACCACGTTAGAGACAATGGCACTGACGATAGGTGCAAGCGTCTGAATGATCGCGGCGATAACATTAATCACATTACCGATAATGGTGCCGGCTGTCACAAATGCATCACAGAGAGCATTCGCCACCAGGTCACCTATCAATGTCAGGATGGGCGAGACAGCGCTTCCGAAGCTTTGGAAGGCACTCATAAGGTTCTGGATAGCAGGTCCCACTACTTGCATTACCCTTGCAGCTGCTGCTTTAAACTGGTCCAAATGAGTCATGACTACTACAACGACCGCTGCGATGGCTGCCATTACCGCAACAACAATTCCTAACGGAGCCCCCAGGGCCGCCGCTAGTGCCTTGAGCGGGCCTCCAGCTTTTACCACTGCTGTAAATGCCCCTCGGATCTTCGACATTGCGTCGAACAGTGTGCTGAATATCTTAATCATGCGGCCAATGCCCATGAGTACCGGGCCAACTGCAGCAGCCATAGCGGCCCATTTAATAATCTGCTGTTGCTGTTCAGGAGACATCTGACGGAATTTATCCACCAGCTCTGTCGCCTTCTCGATGAACGGAATAACCGCTTCAGCAATTGCATTGCCGACAGAATATCGAAACACATCAAACGTGGATGACAACTTCTCTAATGGTGTAACCATCGCATCGGCTGCGCCCTGCGCGTTCCCGGATGCGCCGCTGATCTGATCTCGCATCTCCTGCAGGCCGTCGACACCTGGACCATTGATAAGTGCCAACCACTTCGACATCTGGTTCTTGCCGAAGATAGCCGAAGCCGCCGCCAGGGACTCCTGCTCGGACAGCCCGTTGAAGCCTTTCTGCAACTCGCCGATAACCTCGGGCATGGCCTTCATTGTGCCGTCTGCATTAAAGATGTTAATGCCGAGTTTTTTCATAGCCTCGGAGCCCTGCTTGGCAGGTGCCGCCAACCTGGCTAAGCCTGTCTTCAAAGCGTTAGCGCCTTCGGATGCGTCAATACTTGCATCACCAAAGACGCCTGTAAGAGTAGCGATATCCTCGAACTCCCATCCGACCGTCTTAGCAATCGGGCCGGCTATAGCCATCGCATCGAACAGGCCCTGCACGTTGGTGTTAGCCTGGGCTTGTGCCTGGGTAAACATGTCAGCGTAGTGCGTCGCCTCTTCGCTGGATGCTCCAAACGCCTTCAGGGTGTTGCCTAAACCGGAAGTAACGGAATCGAGCTCTGTCGCGGTGCCTGCTGCCAAGCTCAACGCAGGAGTCAGCATGTCTGCCGCCTCGGCAGCGTTAAAGCCCTGCCGTGCGTAGTTTACCAGCGCACTCGCGCCCTCTTCCATGCTGAAAATGGACTGCACAGCGGCGTCCTGTAACGCTCCGGACAAATCTGCAGTGGCGTAAGCAGTGTCTCCCATGGTGGCCTTTACTAAGCTCAACTGCTTGTCTACGCTCTCAAAAGTCTTGTAGGATGCCGCGCCCAGGCCAACAATAGGCATAGTCACAGCGGCTGTCAACTTAGCACCCGTCTTTTCAAGACTCTGCCCAATTTTGTTTAACTGCCGGCGCGTCTTGTCGCCTTCACGCCCAACGGCTGTTAGTTTGTCGATACTTGTCTGGAGCGGCTTTGTAAACTGGTCTATGAGCTTTAGTGTTACATCTACTTGCCTGTCGCTCATTTATTTCTCCTTCCTTTACGCAGCCTGTCCAGTTCCTTCTGTTCCTTCTGGCGCTCTTCCATGAGCTTTTCCAGGAAGGCCCGGACGACTATCTTTTCTCCTTCGCCCATTGCATAGTATTGCATAGGCGTCCAATTCATTTCCCGGAAGAGGATGTACATATTCGTAACTTCAGCGCCCTCTTCCGTGTAAATTAGTTTTTTACTTCAGCCACCACGTCTTTGCCGCCAAATCCAGACAGTTCCATGATGGCGTCACCCATTGCCGCAATCTCCGCTGGTGAAAAAATCTTTTCAAGCAACTCGCCGGGAGTGCTGCATCCGAATCGTTCCATGAGATCTTTGTCTTTCATGGAGGGATCGACCAGACCAATTACGCACAAATTGACATTGGCGTCATAAGCCTTGTCAGCCTGTACTGTGCCTGACTTATCCGTGGTCCCGCTGATAGTACGTGTAAACCGCCGAGCCGGCACGCCGCACAGCTTTACGATAAACGGCTTTCCAGCCTTCTGACTGAGTCGCTTAATCTCTAATTCTTTCTCGTTCTTAAACCCCAGGGAGTCAGCATCTAAACCTAATAAAATATCAACAGCATTCATATTTCGTCTCCTTATTCGATAAAAAGCCCCTCACCGAAGTGAAGGGCCTTCATGATATTAATTACGCAGTAGCTTTGATCTCATAATCTGTAAAGGTAAAGCTGTAGGACTCTTCGCCGATGCTTCCGGCTTCCCAATCCATCAGGGTCATCTTCTCGAACTTCACATGCTTAATGGCGATTCTCTGCTCGCCTTCGCTGTTAGGATCGTCCCAGGAAGATTCAATAGTGATGTCCGGGAACACTCCACGCTTTGCATTTGCAGAAAGCTTCTGGAGAATAAAAGAGTTAACTTTGTGGAGAGTGAGCTCACCTTCACCTGCCATTGCAGTGAGTTTGTGCCCAGTCATAAGGTTCTGGACTCTGCTGATGTCTTCATAATCGAAGGTGACTTCAGCACGGAAATTAGTAGCCTCAGCGAGAACTTCGCCGTCAACCCACACTTTCGCCCAAGTGCCGAGCCATACATGCTCGTCATTAAATCCAGTCATATCTCGTTACCTCCTTATCCGATGTAGATGTCGAGGGTGATGTCCTCGATTGCATCGAGCATGCTGATGGTTGCTTTTAAGAATACCTGCGAGCCGGTGTTCGCTTTGCGAATCTGCTCTTCCGTAGCTGCCTCGATGTCTACGGTTTCGCCGTCGACAACGAACTTACCGCCGTGTGCCTTGATCCAGGTCTTCTGAGCATCGACGTCAATCTCGCAGAGACCGGATGCCAGGATGCCGTCCTCCACCAGAGTATCGAAGTAACCATTGACAGCAGTGGTCAGCAGGCACTTGTTGTCGTAGGAATTCGTATACTTGCCGATGTAGTTATCCTGAGCAGTCACACGGATGTCGTTGGAGATCATGTCCATAATCTCGACCAGGCGAATCTTCTTGAAGCTCTCGCCCTTAGACTCGCTGGTAGTGGTCAGGGAGTTGACGCCACGGACAACCTTTACCTTGTCGCCGTCCCACATCAGGCAAAGCTTGCCGGCGTCAACAGCAGTATCCAGGTCGCTCTGAGAGCGGGATGCGCAGCCGAGTGCCTCAGGAATCGGTGCATAGGTGCAAGACATTGTCCACGGAGTGCCGGCGATGATGCCCGCGATCCTCGCGCAGGCCTGCTCGGCGGTCAGCACGGTGCCGTCTTCGTCGGTGTAACCGTCAACCACATTGATGATGCCCTCATGGTTTGCTACGTTGTTCGGCAGCACAGCCTTGAAGATCTTGTGGTTGTTATCTCTCTGAGCCTTGATCCAGGCCACGATGTCAGCTGCCTTGCTGTCAGTGGTTGCGGTCGGAGCCACAAGATAATCCCACTTCATCAGTTCCAGAGCGTTCATGGCATCGGTATAGCCTGCCGCATCCGGTACTGCCATAACAAAGATTTTTCTCGGAGCTGTGATGTAGCCCTTAAGAGCTGCCGCGATGTAGCCCTTGTTAGCAGCGCTGAGTCCGGTCGGGATGTCAGTGGAATCCAGCACGGTGTAAGTGGTTACCGCTTCCACCGAGTCGTCAACGAGAATCATGGCGATAGTGCCCTTCTCCCCCCTCTGGATGGCAGCAATGGCCATTTCATAAAAAGCAATATTAATACTGGGTGCTCCCATCTTAAGAAACCTCGCTTTCGATTTCTACTTCAACCTCTTCCATGAGCGGATTGTCATCGGAATTGCCTCCCAGTTCGGCCGCTGCGGAGAAGTTGATTGTTATTTGCATCTTGTCCGCGAATTCATCAATCCACTCGAAGCCGATGTTGCTGACCACCAGTCTCTTGCCGTTAATCTTAATAGCTGGATTGAACGCGGAACATATTGTGTTATACACACTATAACAGTGTGCTTCATCATGAGTTTCCTCGAAGTAGGTGATTATAAATGCAAAAGTGTGGCGCGTCAGGAACAGGCTTGTTTTCGTGAGCGGCGTTGACAAGAGCTCCGTGAAAAAACCCGGTCGGCCATAGCCTTCAATGGTGTCATTTCCGTAGATAGGCACCTTACTCTGGAATGCCTGCCGTAAAATCTGATTGCACCCCGCTTTTACTACGCCTGGTGTCCAGATCATAAATTATTCTCCTTTAGCATCTTGTCTGCGAACTTACGAATATGCGCTGGGAATTTTGTTTCCCACTCCATCCTTGTCTGCATAGCCCAGTGCCGTGGCTTTGCGCTTCCTTTTGCTACGAGACGAGAATTCTTGCTCCTGCTTTTTGCCTTCCGTCCACTGCCTTTTGAGGCGTCCAGACGACCAGCCTTATAAGCTGCATACATCTGCGGATCCTTCACGGCAACGTGGCCATTTTCGATTAAATGCCAGTGCGGTGCCTTGTTCCTGACATCTACAGCCACTGTGTAACCGGCGCCGGCAGCTGCAACACGCTCACGATGCCATTCATCTGTCGGATGCCGTTTACCTCTAGACTGCTTTTCAAATACCATCTTGGCATTGACGTCCTTCGTCCAGACACCAGCAAGCCGATACACCTCTTTCACTGTCTGGTCAGGGTATTTGCTGACACATTTCTGAAAGTCAGCTTTCAATTCATCGAGGCCATGTATGCTCAGCTCAAAATCAGCCATGTCACACCTCCTCGAGAATCTTTTTATCCTTTGTCTCTGTACAATAGACTTCCATGTATGCATTATCTTCCATGATATTAATGATGGAATTGATGGCAAACTGACGATCATGATAGACAAGCACGTCCTTCTCTGTCAGTTCGCTCAGATAACGCATTGTGACTTTGTACTGGAGGGCATTAGCCTCTTTGTAATACTCAATGAACTCCGTGCCTCGTGTTGGCCGAAGCTCTGCCCAGACAGTTTTCACCAGTCTTAGAACAGCTTTGTCCTGCCCAAGGGAATCAGTAATAGTGGTGTATCGGTAAATGTTCACCCGCTTATTGAGCCTTCCGGCGTTTACCGACACATTAATCATCACCGGTCTCCTCTCTCACTATCTCCTCGGGGATCCAATTCACACAGTGCATCGATAAGATTACGTCTGCTGTCCGGTTAATGTGGGCCTTGTCGACATACATCTGACGGTTATCATACATGTCACTGATAAGAGTCAGGACCGCAATCGTAATGTCTTCATGCTCGTCCAGTTCCTCGCGGGTCAGTCCGGTGAACCCAACGCAGTACTGTATAGCAGCTTCCTGCATGGCATCCAGCATGGAGAGCCCGACTTCGGTTTCATCCTCCAGAATGATGCGGCAGTAATCAGCTACTACGCTTCTTGTTAGTTCGTTTACCTTCACTCTTCGGCACCTCCTTCACGGTCTTGGCTTCGAGGGCCTCGACATATCCGGCACGCAGGAGGTCCTGCAGGACCACCTTATCGGTGATCTCTGCAGTTGCGCCCCTAGACATTGATATAGCAGGACCGGAGAATCCGACTAAGGCCTTAACCTTCATCAGGATGCCTTCTGTACCAGCTTAGCCAGCTTCTGAGCGTTCTCAACCTTCGCATCGACCTCCATCCACGCGACGACGCCAACAGCGTGCTGAGTAGCAAATCTCTCACGAAGGACCTCGATATTCATCTCCTCGGACAGCTTAACAGCAAGGCCGGAGAAGTCACCGTACAGTACACTGGTCTTGGATGCCGCAATGTCATCCATATTCTCGGATACATAAACCGGCTTGCCAAACAGAGTGTAACCCCACTTAGTGGTGGCGTCCTGATTGAGGATGTAACGATCCTCGCCGTCCTTCAGCTGACGGATAGCAGCGCGGGTAGCTCTGGACATGATCCAGCAGGCGTTGCCCTGATACAGATCCGGGATGGACTCCTGCAGCTGAATGAGCTCATCAGCAGTGATGGCTGCAGCTGCTGCAGTGGTCACGCTCTGAGTGATGCCTGCAATCGCACCGGTAACCTTGTTTGTGGAGCCGTGAAGCAGCTCGCCTTCAAGCCATACAGCGATGCTGTTCGCCATGTTCTCGATTACAAAATCCACAATGTTGAACTGGCTGTTGTTGATAAGGCTCTTGGAAACCTTAGTCAGAGCACCTGCCAGGAACCCGGTCAGGCTGACAGAGCTGAAGGATCCGGATGTAGACTCGAGATCCGTAAACTCGGTCGCGTAGGCCATCTGTACATCCGGATAGGAATTTCCGGATGCTGCCGGATAATACGGGATCTGCAGGGTGCCGCCCACATTGTACTTGGTAGCCATCGCGTACACCGGGGAAATCTCGTGCACTCTGGCGATGATTTTGTTGGCGATGGTGCTAGGGATAACCGCACCGTTTGCCGCAGCAGTCATATCAGCTCTCTCCTCGACTGTGCCGCGAATATAGTTCTCAAATGCCCTTCTCTCAAGGGCCTCTCTGGTCTCTTCCACTTTCTCTTCCTCCTTTTTGGTGTTCTCGGTCATCTCAAGGGAACGCGCACGCTCCTGAGCTGCGATAGTTGTATCCAGGGCCTTAATCTGATTGTCGAGCTCCTGGAACTTATTGTCCTCTTCCTCAGTGAAAGCTCTCTGCTCAGTCTCAATTGCGGCAGTCATATCCTTCATCTGCTGAATCAGGTCGTTTCTCTGCTCTGTAAGAGTTTTGATGTCACTCATTTTGCACCTCTTTCTAACGCGTCAATGCGTTCATGGTACTTTGAATAGTCTATAGGTTCCGGGTCCGGTTCGGGCGCTGGTTCTTCCACATACACCGCACGAACTTCTGGAGAATCTGCACAGGACAGGTCTTCCTCTGCCCTTGCCTCCACACTGGTTCCGTCATATACCGGAGTATATGGCCCATAGATGAGGGAGACCTCTATCAGGTCAAGGTCAGTAATCCGACGGCGATATAAATCCGCCCGAATTTCTTCACGGTCGTCTACCGCATTGCGGAAACCAAACGACCACCCTTTCAAGGATCTGTCCCTCGCGGCCTGCACAACTTCCGGGTCTGTGATTTCTGCGTGGGCCCGGAGACCAATGGCATCCTCGTGAAGCTCAAGTACATCCTGTGTGCTGCCGAGTACCCGGTCTCTTCTGTGATTTGCCCTAAGCTCTACCAGCGGCGCCTTCTCGACTGCGCGCTCAAACACGCCGGACATTATTTGCTCGACAAAATGTCTCCCGTTGGCATCTGTCATCGGTTTTGAATCACGTTCCACCGCATTCACATATCCGTCAATCATGACATGGTCACTCCTGACCTCTATCAGCATCTTCCTCACCTCCTTCCGGGTTCTCCTTTATATCATCGGGCACATCCTGTTCTGGAGGCGTTTCCGATGACGCTTTCATTGCTTCAATTTCGGCCTCTTTCTGCTTCCGTGCTGTCTCACGGTCTTCCATAGCAAGCTCGATGCCGCCGACAGCGTTCATGTTCGGGACAAAGGTCATGCCGTTCTTCTCCGGGTAGTACAGTACATCCTGGAGGCCCAGCTTCACGAAGTCGAGTCCGAGCGGTGCCATATTCTCGCGGTACCGCACTTCATCAATCTGCATAAAGCCATTCTTACAAGCCAGCTCGTATGCCTGGTAGCGTTTCAGCACATCTGCTTTGGTAAACTCTGTGATATCAGCTGCCCATTTGTATGCTGTCTTTTCAGATTCCAGTAAAAGTACACGGTTCAGAGCATTCTCAATAGCCGTCAGAATCGGCTGGATGCAATACTGGATAAAGACGATTCGGTCTTCCTCAGATGCTGAGCCGACCTCTCTGTTAAGCAGCTGTACAGGCACACCAAATATCTCGCAAATCTGCTTTGTCAGGGTGCTGACGTTCTCGTTGATCTGCATCTCAGTAGAGCTCTCAGAGGCTTCCTGGAACTCAAGGCCGTCATTCAATACGACCACATTCTCTGAGTTGGTCGAGAAAAGCCGCGCCCACGCATCCTTCAGAGCCTTGATAGCAACGTCGGTGAGATGCTTTGGGGACTTCACGAAGCCTTTTTTCATCCCGCCGGTCTGCATCAGGGAATCCTGGAACTTGAGGATACGATACGCAACCATCAGCGGCTTGGCCTGTTCTTCCACGATGCCAACGCCCTTGTAGCCGTCCTTCGTGTTCCGCAGAATCTTCAGGAACTGGTACGGCTTATAGGTTCCACCATTCACCAGGATGTCATAGTCCTTGAAGATTGGGTCTGCGTTCCAGTTGAACGACACCCGGCCCGGCTCGACATATCGAAGGCTGCGCACCTTATTACCGACTTTGTCGACATAAACATACCCGCCTTTATCCAGCAGGTAGTCACGGACGATAGCCTTCTTAAGCTGCGTAGCATCAAGAGTGTCCTTCGGGTCCTTGTTCACCAACTGCACTCTTGGATCGTCTGGGACTTCCTCCAGCTGGATTTCATCCTGGTTAACCTTGTACAGTTTGAACGGAACCATTGACACAGTATCAGCAATCAGCCTGACACAGGCGGCCACAGCAGGAATCTGCATGGCCTCGTCAACAGTGAGGGTGCTATTCCCGACCAATGCGGCATAAAGCAGCTGTCCTTCCGTCGTGGAAGTGTCAATCTCCGCCCATGTATCCGCTCTGATCTCATTGCTTTTTCTTCTTGCAAAAGGCCACATAAGCTCCTCCTTATATCACCTGGACGACAAAGCCGCCGTCACCATAGAACATCTCCTGCTGCAGCAGGTACATCGCGTTGATAAGGCTTACCACCATATCCACCTTGCCGTTGGACTTCTTTTTGTTGACGTACTTGTTCAGGTTCGTGTCCTCCGTGCACCTGGCGTTTTGGAAGTTAATCTCCAAGAGCCGGTTCGCGCTATATCGGAACTGTTTATCGAGAATCAGCTCCCGCAACCATTTCGCCGGCATATGCAGGACGGAGCTGTGCTGTTTAATTTCAACGCACTCATATCCGTCAGCCTCCAGCGCCTGAATGGTCGCCAGCGCGTTCCACCGGTCGTATCCAATCTGCACGATTTCGACGCCGTATTCCTTCGGCAGGGCCTCAATCCGGTCCTTTACAAACAAATAGTCGATCACATCAGCTCCGCAGGAATAACAAATCCCGTCCCGTATGAGCTTTCTGTAATCGACATGTTCCTTTTTGATTTTTAAATCTATCTTGTCAGCCGGCACGAAGCCGAAGGTCTTGCTGTAAATGATGCCACCGTCTTCCGTCACCATCGAGAATGCGGTGTTGTCATCCGTCATGGACAGGTCAAGCCCTATCCACACGCGCCGGCCCTTCCACCATTCCGGGTCATCCTGGACGCTGCACAGCTTCACGCGCTGGATGTCAACGTAACCTTCAACGCCAAGCCCCTTGTACAGGATGTTGCAATGCTTGCAAAGGAAGTTTTCGCGCTTGTTCTCATACATGATGGCGATGGAGCGCTTGCCCTTGAGCGCCTCAAATATGCGCTCATTCTTAATGGTCACCGGATTCGACTGGTAAATGACATTGTCTTCCGTCTGCCACAGTTCGCCGGCCTTGTAATCATCATCCGGCTCATACAGCAGTGAAAACCTCCGACGCTCTTCCAGGAGCCCGTCCAATACCTTCTTACTAATGTCAATTTCGTCAATCATGACATTGTTATCATTCGGGTACTGCGTACTGATGATGATGCCGAGGCCATCCGGCAGCGTAATCTGCGACGACCTCATCGCCTCAACGGGGTAGTCGTCCATCGCGCCGGCTTCGTCTGCCAGGAAAGCATTAGCCATTCGGCCATCCATGCGGTCATTGGAGTAAGCCAGGGGAGTGTATTCATTGTCATTCAACAGGCATTTAATCTGCGACCGCATTATTTTGAATGCGGGATCGACCTCATCTATCAGGGCTGGAGATGACTTGATTATCTTCCTGATGGCTACCTTCAGCTCGGAACTCAGTGCCAAGTCCGGAGCCACAGAGAAGAACCGGGAGAAATCTGCCTCGATCAGCATGAGCAGAATGAAGATAATCGCCGAATTGAAAGTCTTGAAGTTCTTCCTGGCAATCTCCAATACAGCTGTCGTATAATACCGGAATTCCGTCCCGGCCATCTTCGTGCACAGCGTCGCCACAATAAAGAACCAAGCGTAATCCTCCAGGCCGTCATAAATGGGACAGCGGAGGTCTGGGTGGTTAATTATCTTTAACAGCTTACAGATTTTGTCATAACTCTTCTCGTCAACGTAAGCATCCGGGTTATCTCCCAAGACAATCCCTATCCAGCTTGCAGCCTGCTTCTTTACATATTTCGGAACCTTCCCCGATTGGTCAGCAACGCACCATGCTGCGTATTGGTAGGCCTTGCTGTCTTTAACCACTCAGCGCCTCCTTCAGCGGATTCTTTTTGTCTTCCTGCCGCTTCGGGATGTTCCGCAGAGCGCTCTGAATGTTCATGAGGTTCTTGTCCTCGATTTCCATCATCATCTTCCGCTTGCTCATCAGCTCCCGATCCAGGTCATTTACAAGCTTATAAAAAGCCAGCGCATCCTTCGGGTCTTCCGCATCGTTCCCCAGCTGCTCCAGCTTTGCTTTCCGGCCTTCTATCGCCATGCACTCGGAGTGCAGCAGGCAATATCGATTGATGGTCTGAGAATAGATGTCATCATCCTTCTCTATCTTCCGGAACAGCTTCCGAAGCCGCATGAATTCTTTATGAGCATCCAGATTGTTCCTGACCTCGCCATGCTCCCTCATCGGTTCTCCGGTAAGAGTTCCGGCCTCGCCCTGTTTTCGAATGGCTATTTCCTGTTTTGTTCGATGACCCTGAAGGGTCAAGATTGACTTTGATGGTCTTGGCATATGACCCTCCTTCCATATTGGGAAAATATCGTGTAAAAAGGGACTTGTGCGGTCTCGTTTAAAAAAGAGCCAAAAAAATAGACTCTCGGGGGGATATCATCATAGGGCTGGCAGTCCGGATTGGGATGCCTCCTCTTGCTCTCTTGCCATAGAAAGCAAGACATCTTTTCTAATCAAACCTTGCTCAGCTTCCTCATGATGTAGCCTGCAGAGAGAGAGCAGGTTACTTCCATCAAGTCTCTGATTGTAATCAGCTTTGATTGGTATGATGTGATGTACTTCAATGTCATCCGTGGTGACAGTGCCTGTTGTCTTATAACAATACACACACATATACCTGTCTCTTTCTCTGATGCGGATGCTCGCCTTCGTCCATGCACGAGTGCTTCGGAACGACGCCTCAACTGTATCCTTATCCCTCTGGCGTTTGGGAATGCGACCACAGTCATAGGTCTTTGCATGAATACGACCGCAGTACGGGCATGACTTCAGGGGCATTAACTCACCCCCAATTGATGGACCAAGCTGCGGAGGATATCCTGTGTATGCTTCTTGTCGCCATCACTGCGGGCATACAGTTTATGTATCTCCTGGTGAGAGGCCCTGCTTACCGTGATGAGGTTAGACTCCAGAAAGAACAGGTCGCTATTCTCATCAGCAGGGACAATATGATGCACGATGGTTGCATACTCAATGCGCCCGTTATACTGAGCCCACAAGTCAAGACCACCTGCCTTCGAGATGATATACGCGCTCAACTTCTTCCAGCGGGCTGTATAATCCTTCATGGCATATTTGTAACACTGACAAGTCTTCCCGGAAGGAATCCGGCGACCACAATGTGGACAGCGTTTGTATATCATGACAACCTCCGGGTATAAGAAAAGCACCCACCGGTGTGGTGAGTGCTGTGACTGTCTACGATTGGCGGGAAGTCGTCCTCCCCGCCCCTGTGTACTTGTATCCCGCAGTTGCACAGATTGCGGAAGAAAGTGTGCGTCGGATAGGTTCCGATACGCACGAAAGGCCAAAGAAAGAGCGCCGTCGACGGAGACCCCTCTCGCACCGGCAGCGCTTTTCAGTTTCTATTAAATGCGGACAAACCGGACATGTCAACAGGTTTTAAGATATCTTTCAACTCTTTTTCTGCACCAGTCCGGCGAACGTCCTTTTCTTCGAGCAATATCTCCCCATGTTTTACGGTCAATATAACGCAGTCTCAGAATAGTCCGCATCTCTGAATTACGCACCTGGCTGATAAAAGTCTCAACTTCCAGAAGCAGTGGAGACATTTCCTGCTGTAGTTCTTTGTAGTGCTGTAGAAGGCGGTCCAAGTCAACGCCAACGAGAGCATATGCCATTGTCGGCTTGCCCGTGACCTTAATTGGCCCGATAGTAAGGTCTTCACGGGAACCAGTCACAGTATCAGCAACCCGTTCATCCCTCAATTCTTTCTGCCGTTCGCGCAGCACATTAATCCTTTTCTGCATGTCTTCCAGTTCGTCCAGCATGGCCGCGTACTCTGCTAATATGTTCTTGTCCAATGCTATCTCCTCCCTGCCCCCTTAGTTGCTGTTAGACTTCACGGACCTCAAACTTAACGCCGTAAAGGTCGTATGTCTCCGCGCAATATCTGCGGATGTCCGCGTTCTCATCCTGAGTGATTTTGTCCAGCTCATCGACCACATAGTCTGCGAATCGCATCGTCCGGTTCCGGTGGTCGTAGAGGCCGTCCTTAGGTATTGGCTTCCAGTGGAAGTGCTCTATGAGAACCCTGCAGCTGGTAGCCAGGAGCAAAGACATCAGGCTGATGACATTCTCGTTCGGGTGGTTCTCCATGAATATCTTCTCGCGAGTTTCCCATTCATCAGCGATGAACTTCTGAAGCTCTTCGTTCTTGGCGTCATACTCTGCCTGCGCCTTCTTCATGAGCTCCTTCTCGGCCTTAACTAAAGCGTCCCGAATGACAACTCTGTCATGCTCCTGCAGCTGCTCATGGGTAAATGTATATGTCTTCTGCTGGGCCTTCATTGCCCGGAGCAGGTCGCCCTTCTTGCCCATCAGTCATCCCTCCAATAGTGAATAATTAGTGCCAATGTTACGATAAACCCCGCCACCGTAGCGAGTGCCAGGAAGAAGGCCACGATTGCGGCACAGGTCAGAAGGAAATCAATCATTCGCTTACCTCCCGCTGATCACCTCGAAACAAAGATTTTAAAAGACCTGTTTTTGCCAGCTTTGGCCAAAAGTTACAAAGATAATTGTAGTATTCGTCGGATACCTCATTTAGATTCCCGGCCATGATTAAATCAAAATCCGGTTTCCACTTTTTTGGAACATTAAAAAGATATGTTGCATAAGTGCAATCGAAATCGTCATCAAACGTTGTGATGAAATTGGGATCCTTGTATAATGCTTCTTCACCGAATCCGCAATTTCTGTTTCCACCGCCGCACCGGGTATAAATTGCGATCTTATCATCTTCAACAAAACAATCTCTGAACCTTGGATATTCTTCTTGTTTCCGGCCCAACATCGGCATTATAACCACGCAAGCGGGGTTGAATCCGTTAATCGCGTTGTATAAACTCATTTTTCATCCTCCTCCCGGCGTTCTGCTAAAAAGCAATAGCCATTCTCACTCGTTTTTGCTCCCTCGCACCATCTCATACAGATTTCATGCGCTACGATAAGGGGGATACCGTTTACATTTTCGATGTGATTATATTCAAAATGCTTGCACTCCCGGCACCGGATGATTTCAGCCATTGCATCGGCCTTGCCTTCCTGATAAGCCAACTCGCGGATCTTGTCAAACTGTGCCTGTTCAATGTCCTGCATTTTCTGTATTTCTTCGTCCGTGTACGGCTGTGCAGATGGAAACTGCTTAATCAGTCCGTCAAGATTGTATTTATCGCATAACAATCTTCCTACAGGCTCGCCGTGAATGTATTCCAAAAGCATCTGTCTGCTGATTAAATCATTCATCGGTTCTCCTTTCGTAATGGCTCGGAAATCTCACCTTACAGTTATTGCACCAAGTACCCCCAAAATACCCATGCTTACAAGTGTCGCAATCTTCTTCTGGCTGTGCGGATGGCAACTGTTCGGCATTTCCGAACTGTTCAAGCGATTCAAACGCTTTTCTTACAGCAATAATGAGCGAATCCCTTTCTGTCGGTCTGTTTGCCAGTACATCATCCAGTGTTCTGCATACCTTGTTGCACTGTTCTTCTCTAATGCTCATCCTGTTCTCCTCTCTGCATCAGCACAATACCCACTACCATCTTCGCTTCCCATCTGACAACCGAGGTCATTGCAAAACCATCTCCCTACCTCATCTTGCTCCCCATATTTACAGTCCTTACACCGTATGATTTCTGACTGTGCGGATGGCAACTCTCGCAGGTCTTTTCTTAACTGTAGAATTTCCGTTGTCTGTTCCATAGGTATAGAATCAAACCTTTTGTCAAGCGCATCAATCGCCGCCTGTCTGCTGATTAAATCGCTCATTCCTCCACCTCCAAATTCATGCCAGATAGCTCGTTATAGGTCTTTACTGCGCCTTCATAGCGCTGTCTCCAGTGATTATATTTTTCTGTCCCTTTTTTATAAATGCGCATTCTTCTATGGCATGATTCCATCTCTTTTCGCCAATACCAAAGCTGTCTTTCTTTCGCCGCCTGTCTGCTGATTAAATCACTCATCATCTTTCCTTTCTGCGCCTGCGCAAAACCATCCATCTGGTATTGTTTCGCTTATTGGATATCTGTCTGCCATGCACTGTACAACCACAGCGTTTTCAACATATTCTGAATCGTACTC
>Ga0326512_10000438_pt1 | contig 36702 bp, 57 predicted proteins | sample 1_2617_0518_D_FD_203652 | JGI IMG/M metagenome (GOLD analysis project Ga0326512, IMG submission 203652) | Bovine rumen microbial communities from UC Davis, California, United States - 1_2617_0518 | ecosystem: Host-associated > Mammals > Digestive system > Stomach > Rumen | place: USA... | reverse complement strand
CGCCGATTGACATTGCGAATATTTCAACGCTGACAATACAAGGCGTCACAACCGTTGCAAGTAATGACGACACATATTTGAGGGCGGCTGCTTACAGCTCGTCCAAAGGCGACGACACGGATTATTTAGGTATCAGGAATTTAGGCGCCAATGTTTATACAGTTGATGTAGCTTCGTTTAAAACCAGTTATCCTACAGCAACTCATATGAGATTGGAGCTCTCCCTGACTTATCCGAACAATGTCACTAAAACCGATACCGCTAATCTTGCAATTTACGGAAGCTAAGAGGTGATATCGGTGTCCGAAACAGTTATAGTTGCATTGCTTAGCCTGCTCGGAACCCTCGGCGGCACTCTCGGCGGAATTTTGGCGACAAGCAAGCTCAGTAACTACCGCATAGAACAGCTCGAAAAAAAGGTAGACAAGCACAACAATCTTATAGAGCGAATGTTCAAAGCGGAGGAAAGCATTAACATACTCGATGAAAAAATCAAGGTCGCAAATCACAGACTTAGCGACCTCGAAGAAAAATAAGGAGGAATAAAAAATGAAAGAAAAATTTATCAAATGGTTAAAAGCGGCAGGAATTCGCGCACTTAAAACGGCGGCGCAGACAGCCGTAGCAACTATCGGTGTGTCGGCGCTTATGGAAGATGTCAACTGGCTTGCCGTCGGCTCAACCGCACTGCTTGCAGGAATTCTCTCCCTGTTAACCTCAATCGGCGGTCTGCCTGAGCTCAAAGAGGAAACCGACAACGGCAAGCATTACGGAGATGATTAATTATGCTATCAAATGATGTATACCGCGAATGCGTAAAAGCGTTAGCTTATGGTAAAACACCTAAAGAAATCAGCGAGATAATGGGCGTTGATGAAATAGATGTTAAGAGCATACCGCAAGCGCACGTTAAGACCGAACGCGAGTACTTACGACAAATGGGGTATATCGAATGATTAAGGCTATAGATGTATCTTGTTGGCAAGTCGGCGTTGATTATAACAAAGTCAAAAGCTCGGGAATAAACGTTGTCTTAATTCGCGCGGGATTTGGACGTGAAGCAAGTCAAAAGGACAAGCAGTTTGAAACGCATTATAAAAACGCAAAAGCGGCAGGGCTTAAAATCGGTGTTTATTGGTACAGTTACGCCGAGGGTGTCAGCGACGCGGCTAATGAGGCAAACGCCTGTTTAGCTTGCCTAAACGGCAGAAAGCTTGACCTTCCTGTTTATTTTGATATGGAAGAACCGTGGCAACAATCTTTCGGCAAATCTACATTGACCGCTATGGCTGAGAAGTTTTGCGATACAATTAAAAAGCACGGCTACAGAGCAGGCGTATATGCCAATGCCTATTGGTTTAGCCAATGCCTGAATTATTCAACGCTTTACAATAAATTTTCAATATGGCTTGCACAATGGGCGAGTTATCATACAATCAAGTGCGATATATGGCAGTTTTCCGAAACCGGCAGCGTTAACGGCGTTAGCGGTAACGTTGATATGAACGCAATCGAAAACCCATCTATTATTAACGGCTCAGACACAATCCCGACAACTGATATTCCCGACACGGCAACCGTCCAAAGGTGGCTCAATAAGGTATATAACAGTGGTTTAGTGGTTGATAACATCTACGGCGTTAAAACCCAAACAGCTATAATTAAGGGATTGCAGAATGTTCTGAACGTGAAATACCACGAAAATTTAGTAGTTGACGGCATTTTCGGCAGAGCAACAAAAGCCGCGGTCAGACCGTTACAACGCGGAGCATACGGTGGTTATCCTTCTATTCTGCAAGCATTTCTAATTTGCTGTGGCTACGACACAGGCGGTTTTGACGGTGATTTTGGAGCACGCACCGAGAGCGCAGTTAAAACCTTCCAAACTGTCAAGGACTTGTCAGTAACAGGAATTGCTGATAAGAATACTTTTGAGAGGTTAGCGGAATAAAATTTTCTCCCCGAGGACTTAATTCCTTGGGGAGCTTTTTATGTGCATAGAATTTCATTATCAGAAAGCGGACTATGCACCTGCATACTCCACCTTATGATAATGCTATATGAAATAAAAAATCCGAACGGTACAATCGGAGCGGTTAAAGACGATTTTATCAATGAATGAGCGGAGAATTTGATTTTTCTCGCCCTCGGAAATGTTGTCGGTTTTCAGCAGATTAATAATATCTTGTTTATCGTGAATGAACTGCTTTTTTATCTGTTCGGTGGAATTTTCGGGTTTTAGCAGCTTTTTGAGCTGTTTTATGTTATCATCAGTCTGCTTTTTTGCCTCCATTAATTCATCAAGATTATATATCCCGTTCTCGTACGCCTCACGAATTCGTGAGTATTTGAGATTTTCTTTGTCAATCAAAGCATTTATTTCAATCTCGGTTAATCCGCTTGATTCGTTCGATTCGGTGCTTTTCACGGTGAGTTCTATGCTCTCGGTCGCAAAAGCTACCTCAATAGCCGAAATAACGAGAGCGTTCATTTTCTTAATGCTTATATAATGAGATGTTTTACACTGCCCCCGGGTGTACTTAACGCATTGAAGTCCTACGCCTCTTTGACACATAGACAGCGACGAACCACAGGACGAGCACTTGACAAGGCCGTGTAACATATATTCCTCTTTAATGTTCGATTTAATGTATCTTTTATATGTGCGTTTTTGCTCGGCAAGCCGTTCCTGCACCTTCTCGAATGTGTCTGTATCAATTATAGGCTCGTGGCTGCCGTCAACTATCATAATGTCTTTATCGCTATAGTTGCGCCGCGTGCGCCTTTTGGGATTCCACCTTATCTTGCCTATATAGACAGGGTTGTATAATATATATTCAACAGTGCGGTTTTCCCAAAGACCGCCCCTTGTTGTCCGGATTTTCATATCATTGAGCTGCCTGGCTATCGTGACAACCGGAACGCCGTTAAGGTAATCGGCAAAAATCTTTTTAACAATCGGCGCGGTCTCAGGATTGACAACATACTGCTTGTCTTTAATGCTATACCCAAATGAAGGGATTGAAACAGGTAAACCGCGCTCGACCTTTTCGGTCATACCGCGCTTGACCTCGCCTGACAATCGTATTGAGTAATATTCGTCAGACCATTCGATAATACGCTCAATCAGCGTTCCGAAAGGACCGTCAATCATCGGCTCTGATATGCTCAGAACCTCAACACCGTTTTTACGGAGCATAGATTTGTAAAAGATTGATTCTTCCTGGTTGCGAGCAAAACGCGAGAATTTCCAAAGCAGAACCGCGCAGAAAGGGGAGGGCTTTTGTTTTGCAATCGCAATCATACGGTTGAACTCAGGGCGTTTATCAGCGTGTCTGCCCGAAATACCGTCGTCACGGAAAATAAATTCATTTGGAATAACATAACCGTTTTTCTTGGCATATTCGCGCACGACCTTAATCTGACTGTCCGGCGATAACTCCGTTTGACTGTCAGTTGAAACGCGGATGTACGCAGCAGCTGTTCTTAAATCGGTGTTCATAACATCCCCCTTTCTTTTTCATAAATAACTTCTCCTTTACTGCAATTCTTTGCTAACCTCACGGACGAGACCGACGACGCGGATCTGTTGAACGTCCGAACCCTCAAAGCGGCGCGGTGGATAATAAGGATTGAATGATTCAAGTTCTATCCAGTTATCGCCGTAGTTAATCTTTTTAACAACAGCCTCCTCGCCGTCAATAAGCACAACGCCGATTTGTCCGCTATCAACGCTGTCTTGAAGTCTGATTAAAATTTTATCGCCGTTCTCGATTTTGGGAAACATACTGTCGCCCTCGACGCGAACCCAAATATATTTGTCCTTTTCGGAAACGTTGTTGATATAAGTCGGGATATATGACACAATCTGATTAACGGCTGGAACGCCCAATCCTGCGGCAACGCTGTCATATAATGGGCGCATAAATACGTTGTCATTTGAGAGCGGATGAATAACTGTCTTATCGTTATCTTCCATAGGGACATCGGCTCCCATTAACCACGGTATAGAAACATTGAGAGCGGTTGCGATTAAATATGTTCTTGTCTGTTTAGGGTTAAATTTACCTGACATATACTGACTCATTGCAGATTTGCCTATTCCTGTTCTTTTGCATAACTCAGCTTGCGATATGCCTTTTGCTTTCATCGCCTCTAAAAGACGTTCGTTGAATTTAGCCACAGCACATCCCCCTCACATAAATATTGTATAAATCAATTATAATATAGCGTTTAGAAAAAATCAAGAAAAATCTAAAAAAAGTTTAGAAAATATTAAAAAACCTATTGACAAATATAAAAGCTACGTGTATAATGAGTTTAGAAAACTAAACGAGAGGAGGGCGATTTGTGAGCGATAGAATTAAGTTTAGTTACAAAAAACTAAGAGGAAGAATACGCGAAGTGCTTGGAAACGAGGCGACTTTTGCAAAGGCGTTGGGGTGCGCTCAAACAACATTATCATTAAAGCTTAACGGTTTCAATGAATTCACCCAGAGCGAGATACTAAAGGCGGCAAAAATTCTCGGTATAAGCAACTCGGAAATTCCCTCTTATTTTTTTGCGATAGAGGTTTAGTTTTCTAAACAACTACAACAAAAAACTGAAAGCAGCGTATTTACTTTCAGCTTTTACGATTAAAAGAAAGGAGTTGACAAAATGGGGAAGTTTCACGACGACGGAACACTTGAAATCGGCGGTTTCGGTGGTGAGGAAATTGCCGAGGAAAGAGCGACAGTTTTGGAAATGGACGCTCTTAAAAGAGAAGTTAAGCGCCTTAAGCTTATGATTGGTAAAGAACAGACCGAACGCAAGCTACATCAATCAAGGCTTGTACACAGGGTTAACCACTTAACAAGAAATTATGAGAAAAGCATAAGAATTATGGCTATTTCACTTGTTGCTTTTTCCATTCTTAATCTCGCGCTAACCATTGCACGATTGTTTATTTAATTCGCAACGGCTTGGCTATACAAAGCACGGCTATGGCGTGGCAGCACTAAGACTGGCTGATAAAGGCGAAGTAAAGCAATGGCAAAGCTCGGCGTAGCCCCGATTAGCGACGGCAAGGCAAAGCAAGGCGAGGTTTCGTTCTGTAATGCAACGGCAAGGCCCTGCGAGGTAGCGTGCAGCTCTGCAAAGGCATAGTTACGTATCGCGGAGTAATGCGTGGCATAGTCACTAAACAGCGACGGACAAGCGTGGTACAGCATAGGCAAGGCACTGCGTATCACTGCGAGGGCATGCAAAGGTAAAGCGTTGAGTAGATTGCAGAGCTAAGGAAAAGCAAGGCATTACTCAGCGTCGGTATGGCAGTGTTAAGCGCGCGGTATGGCAAGGGCAATTATAGGCGAAGTAACGCAAGGGAAACGCAAAGTTAAGTGATGTACGGCAACGGCTATGTAATGAAGCGAACCGCACTGCGGCGGCAGAGTTTTGCGAAGATTAGCATAGGCGATGAAATCAAACGCAATGTGCGCATTGGCACTGAAAAGCAATGACAAGTTGAGCATTGGCATGGCATAGCTCAGCTCTGATTAGCAAAGGCATAGTATGGCTTATCCGAGCGATGTATAGCTATGGCTTAGCGGAGCAAAGCGAAGTTTAGCGATGGACAAGCACAGTAAATAATTGAGTAGCAAAGGCGGAGCCTATCAAGGCAGTGAACGGCAAAGGCATAGCACAGCAAAGGGAAACAAAGCAGCGTTAATCAAAACGCAGCGGCTCAACCGTTGACATAAATTTTATTCACAAAGGAGAAAACAAAATGAAAACATCTGAATTAAAAGTAAGACTGACATTCTTTGAGGAAGTCCTCGGAACAGCTTCAAACAATCCCGAGATACACGACGAGTTTATCGCGAGTAAAGCCCCGGACTCCCCGACAAAGAACGAACAACGCAAGGAGGAAATCGAAGCCCTCGGCGTTGGCGAGGTTGTCGAGAAGTCAATGACAATCTTTCCGCGTATGGTGGTTGATGGTAACTCCGTACCGTTCGTTTACGATTATCAAATCAAGGGCTTTTTCAAGGACAGCTGCAAGTCACTTAGGGGCGTTATAGATACGTTGTCCTCAAAGCTGACGGCGTACCAGAAAGAGATTGACGGCAAGGTCTTTATCAAAGAACGTAAAATACCGTTTCAGAATTTCGGGCGCGTCGGAGAATGTCAGCGGCCGCTAAGAGGTCAGACGGCGCAGGGTGAGCGAAATGCCCTTGCTCATTCCGAAACAGTGCAGGAAGGCTCATTTATTGAGTTTACCATTATGGTGCTCGAAGCTAAGAAGTGCGACCTGCTCGAAATCGTCAAAGAATGGCTCGATTACGGACGGCTCCGCGGTCTCGGTCAGTGGCGCAACAGCGGTAAAGGCAGATTTACTTGGGAGGAGATTACAGAATGAGTAAACCAAAGTTTAAGGTTGGGGATAAAGTCAGAATTCTCGACGGCTCAAAGATTAAAAACTATGCCTGCGGTTGGGCTGACGGTATGGAACGTTTTATCGGTGAAATTGCTACAATCAAATCCGTATTTCAGTACCCTTCTGCGCGCAACCGTTATCGTCTCGAAGAACACCGATACTTTTGGGACGAACGCGGTTTGGGGCTTGTTAAACCCGAAAAAATCATCATCTACCGCAACGGCGCTGATGTGGTCGCTAAGAATACCGCCACCGGCAAAACAGGCGTTGCAAAGTGCAACCCTGCTGACGAGTTCGATTTTAACATCGGTGCAAAGCTCGCGCTTGAACGTTTGATAAATTCGGAGCCCGAAAAGCCGAAGTATTATACCGGAAAGGTGGTTTGTGTTAGTCCCCATACTTCTTTTTACACAAAAGGCAAGATTTATGAAATAAAAGACGGTGTCGGCAAAGACGACACAGGGGACACAATGACTCGCAGACCTGTTAAATCGTTTGGAGAATTCAATCAGAAAATGTTGAGCGAGTTCATCGAGCTTGTCGAATAAGCCTCATAACCGCCGCGCAGGTTGACTATATACGCACCTGATACAATTCATTTCCCTCTTTCATATTGTGGTACAACTCCTTTCTTGAATAGATGGACGGGCGCGGACGTCCGCTGTTCAATTTATCCATTATTAAATCATAAAGTATAGCGAGGTGATTCTATGGCAAGTAAAAAACTAAAAGCGGAGGCGTTTATTAATCTCCCGAACGGCGATTCGGTTCTATGGTACACAATTGACGAGGACGGCGCTGTTACGTGGCACTTGCCACAGAATAAAGCCGACGCGTATAAAAAGGCTATGCTTGACCGGGCAGGGAGAGAATTTAGCCTATACATAAAAAATAATCCTGATTCCAAAATCTGGAACAGGGCAAGTTAACGGAGGAATAAAAATGTTCAAAAAAGAAAAGGTACGTTTTACCTACAAAAACGGATTTACAAAAGCCGAGTTTAAGAACGTCAGCGATAAGCACCTTGACATTCTAAAACGCGATATTTGCAAGGAACAAATCAGGCGCAAAGAGGCTCAGATTTTCGATAAGCCCGAAAAAATGACATTCGGTCAAAAGCTCAGGCGTTTTATTCACCGGCTCGCACGTGAAGCTGACTATAAGATTGACACCGTGGTTGTTAACTGCATTGTCGGTTCAGAGCAGGCGGCAAAATCACCGTATATCGGTATGATTGATGAAACGGTGAATTGAGTATGAATATTTTAATCGCGTGTGAAGAAAGTCAGCGAGTTTGTACTGAATTCAGAAAGCGAGGACACCGGGCGTTTTCGTGTGACATTATCGAGCCGAGCGGTGGACACCCTGAATGGCACATACAAGCGGATGTTCTTCCTCTGTTAAACGGTGATTGTAAATTTACAACGCTTGACGGCAAAGAGCACAAGCAGGACGGCAAGTGGGATATGCTTATAGCCTTTCCGCCGTGTACCCATTTAAGCAACAGTGGGCAGCGATGGTTTACTGAAGGTAAAAAGCCCTTTTCCCTTCAACGTAAAGCAATATGCTTTTTCTATAAATTTGTCCTGGCTGACTGCAATAAAAAGGTCATTGAAAATCCGATAGGTGTAATGAGTACTGCATACCGAAAACCAGACCAAATTATCAATCCTTTTGAGTTTGGCGAAACTGAATGTAAAAACACTTGTTTATGGCTCAAAGGACTTCCGCATTTACAACCGACAGAGATTATTCCAAAACAACAAAGAACTCGCAATCTTTATCAAGGTTTTTATAATGGTAAATTCAACGCCTGGAAAGATAAAGAAACCGCAAAAATTAGAAGTAAAACCTTCCCCGGTGTCGCAAAGGCTATGGCGAAACAATGGGGATAAAAAGAAAACGACCGCCCGAGCGCGAACCCGGAACGGTCAAAATGAAAACATCTTATTTTTATTATAACCGATATTTTCGGAAAATCAAGGAGAAATTTAAAATGTGTGAATACTGCCACTGCATAGGCAACAACCACGCAACAGGCTGCCCGAACGCAAGCGACGGCAAAATCATTGACCGCTGTTTTATATGCGGCGAAGCAATTTACGAAGGCAACACGATGTATAGGTTCACCGACGATGACGCTATACACGCCGATTGTTTGGAACGGCTGACACCCGAAGAAGTGTTTGACGTTATGGGCGCGGATTTATCAACGAGCTTTGCAAATCAGACGATTGACGCAGAGACATTTTGCAAGGCGTTCGATGTTTGGGCGGAGGAGGCGTAAATGGCAAGTGACTTCAAAAACGGCGTGAGCTTTTACGCAAAATACGCCATTGACCCGGACAAGTTCTCTATTAACTTCCCCGAGGGTATAACACGCTGCGCCTCATGTGACGGAGCATACAGTGACACCCTCGGCAGGGCAAGATGTAGATTTTCAAAGGCGCATAGCATTATCGAGCAACCGCTAAATTACCCAGAATTGCCCGAGTTTTGCCCTTTGATACCGACAGGTGAAATTATAGGCACTAAGCCTAAAAATGCGAGAGGAGCTAAATAAATGGAAAATAAAAGCATTTACGCGAAGCTGATTGAAATTCAGTCAGAAATGAAAGTCCCAAAAAATTTGTACAATAAGTTTGGAGGCTTCAATTATCGAAACGGTGAGAGTATTCTCGAAGCTGCAAAGCCTATTTGTAAAAAGCACGGCGTTACTTTGTATTTAAGTGACGAAATCGAGCTTATAGGCGACAGATTTTATGTTAAAGCTACGGCAACGCTCACGGACGGCAAAGAGTCAATCGAGGTTCACGCCTACGCGCGCGAGGAAGAAAATAAAAAAGGTATGGACGCCTCACAGATAACAGGCACAGCAAGCTCATACGCACGTAAATATGCCCTCGGCGGTTTGTTTAACCTTGACGACAACAAGGACGCGGACTCCAATGAATACGCAGTTATAACAAAGCAAGAGCGTCCGGCAGGGCAGCAAGCACCTGAAAAAGCGATTTGTCCGCAGTGCGGCAAGGCGATTCAGGGTGTAACAAACAAAAAAGGCACGTATTGGTCGCCTAATGATATTTTGCACAAATACAAGATGTGCGGCGATTGTTATAAAAAATCAAAATCAACTCAGGAGGTATCAGAATGAGCATAAACAGAGTTGTCCTTATGGGACGTTTGACAAAAGACCCGGAGCTTAAAACAACCGGCAGCGGCGTGAGCGTAACGAGCTTTTCTATTGCCGTAGACAGGAATTATGTTAAGGCAGGAGAAGAACGCAAGGCGGATTTTTTTGACGTCGTGGCGTGGAGAAGTACCGCCGAATTTGTCGTAAGATATTTTAACAAGGGCGATATGATAGCGGTTGAAGGTCAGCTCCAGACAAGAACATATGAGGCGAATGACGGCACTACTCGCAAGGTGGTTGAGGTTAATGCCGACAACGTTTCATTTACCGGCGAAAAGAAAACCAAAGTTAACGAGCCGAAGGATAACACGCCGATTCTCGACGACGATTTGCCGTTTGATGAATAATGAAAAGTGCAGAAGTTAAAAGGATTTTAAGCACTTTTAAGATTTGCGTAGACACGCGGGAGCACCCTAACGCAAAGTTTAAAAAGCGCATACGGAGTATGGGCGTTCCTGCCGTGTGGCACAAGCTCGACTATGGCGATTATTCGGCGGCTGTAACGTTGCCCGACGGTTCAGAATACAACCTCTTTGATAAGGTGGTTGTTGAGCGCAAGATGTCATTAGACGAGTTATCCGCCTGTTATACCCACGAGCGCACGCGATTTACAAAAGAGTTTGAACGCGCGAAAGCCGCAAACGCCAAAATATATTTGGTAGTTGAAAACGGCGACATTGAAAAAGCCTACAAAGGCAAGTACCGCAGCAGAATGAAATCAAAAGCAATGATTGCAAGTATTTTTGCTTGGCTGAGTAGATATAATTGCGTTTATTTGCCTTGTCCTGCCGAGTTGTCAGGACGTATGATTAAGGATATCTTGCACTATGAAATGAAAGAAAGGTTGAAAAAGCTATGAACTCATTAAACGGTTTTATAAAACTTTTCCGAAAATTCAAAGTGTGGGGCTGGTATAAGGATTCTGTTGTAAAATGCGTTTTTATTCACCTTCTTTTGACCGCAAATTTTGAGCCTATGGAGTGGAACGGTACGGTCTTAAAGGAAGGGCAGCTTGCAACGAGTATAAAGAGTTTGTCCGAGGATTTGGGCTTTTCTTCAAGGCAAGTTCGTACAGCGTTAAGCAAATTATCATCGACAAACGAAATCACGACCAAAGCGACAAACAAATTTACCGTCATAACCATAGTAAATTGGCGAGATTTTCAAGGTTCGAGCCGTCGGAGCGACAAACAAAATTTCACTGGTAGCGACAAACGAGCGACAAACAAAACGACAAACAAAATGACAAGCAAAACGACAAACAAAAACGCTTCAAAAGCTCAGTGTTTATCGGAAGATTTTAACGCCGACGAAAATTTGCGACAAGCAAAACGACAAGCAAAACGACAAGCTGAGCGACAACAGTATAAGAATAATAAAGAAGTAGAAGATATAAATTCTACAAAATTTATATCTTCTACAGACTTAATACAGGAGCAAAAAAGCAAAACAGAAACAAATCCGTCTTTGCCTCGCGCTCTTGGGGGAGCGCAGGCAGACGGAATATCACTCAAAGACATTCGCACCTATCAGGTGACTAATCGAATTGGTGATGGCGATATGGCGTCTACGTTTTACCACGCCTTTGTTGACAGCAAAACGGAGTTCCCTAAAAACTGGCAAACGGTTTATGCACTATACGCTACAGCCGAACGCTCAAAACAGGAACAATTTATTGACGAGCTCCACAAAGGTAAATACAAAAGTCAATGGGGAGAGCGAAAATGTTAACCACAGAAGAAAGATTGATTGTCGATTGCTTCACGCTTGAAGCTGAACAGGGCAGAAATAAAATCTTCCGTATGATACGCCCTGAATATTTTTCAGAGCAATTTAATCAAGATACATATGACGTTTTGTTAAAAGCCTATGAAGCCGACAAAAAAGCGCCGAGTAATGAATACTTTTTGAAAATCCACGATGAATTCAAAGGCTATTGGCTCGATAAGGCAGAGGAAACAACGCCGAGGCTTGAAGCCCTGCACCTTGATGATTACATCCGCGTATTCCTGAAAAGCTACAGCGAGCGCAAAATCAAAAGCTCGATTGACAGTTTAGCTATAGGCGGTATAACCGAGGAAGAACTGCAGGAGCTTGTCGAACAAGTTAAGCATATGAGTACGGTTGAGGTTGATAATGCGCAGAAATACCTTGACGAGTACAACAAGCCTGTCAAGCACATCAAAACAGGGTTCAGTCAGCTTGATGAAAAGCTCGGCGGCGGTTTTGTTGCCGGAACGGTTACAACCATAGGAGCAAGACCGTCAACAGGCAAGACTACATTTGCTATTAACATATCGACCGCAGACACCAAACGCAAAGTGGTGTTTGTAAGCTTGGAAATGACGGCAGGAATGATTTACGACCGCATTGTCGCGGATATAGCCAACATAAATTATGCTAAATGCGTAGCGCACGAGGTTGAAACAAGCATAATCCAAACGGTTATTGACGGCTTGAAAAATCTGAAAGTAGTTGATGATCTAACCACAGTTGAGGATATACGCGATTTAATTTACGCAGAAACGCCCGATTTGATTGTGATTGACTATATGCAGATTGTCAACACAAAGGTAGTTTTTGACAACAGCAGACAGCGCATTGATTATATCTCGCGAACACTGAAAGCAACCGCAAAAGAAACAGGCACACAGATTATTGCTTTATCGCAAATCACACGTACCGGCAAAGAAAAGCCTACTATGAGCGATTTGAAAGAGAGCGGCGGTTTAGAGCAGGACAGCGATTATATTATTCTTCTCCACCGCGATTACGTAAACGACAAAAGTAACGTGGCTGTTGACTCCAAAGAAACGATAGTGACGCTCGATAAAAACAAGTTTGGCAGTTGCGGTGAATTCGATATGGATTTTGACGGTGCAAAACAAAGGTTTACAGAAATCGACTTCAACACAGGAAGGAGCTTCACCAGTGCGGAGATACAAGACCTCCCATTTGATTAAATGCGACAAGTGCAAGCGTGTGTTTCATTCCTGCTCAATCCGCACTTGCCCTTATTCAAAGACGGGCAAGCAGATTTGTGTTTACTGCTGTAAGCGCTGCCGGTTTGTTATGCAGATAGGTACAGGGTTCGGTTGTCAACTGATACAAGGCGTTGAGAGTGCAGAAAGAAGGGATAATTAAAAATGAGCGTTTTATATTTTGTGTTCGGCGTAATTTTCGGAATAATCTTTGGTGTTATTTTCGCAAAGAAATTCCCGAAAGGAGATGATTAAATGAAATTCAAAATCGGCAAAAGAGTTTTATACGATGGCAAGCCGTGGATTGTCAAACGGTACATACCCGACGGTCAGGGCGGTTGCGTGTACCTGCTACAGCGCGGAATATTCAGCATTATTGCTAAAGAGGAGGAGTTGACGGAATGAAAACACATTTTATTAAGCTCAATATTGAATTTTGCGATGAAATTCTCGACGGTAGCAAGTGCTTTGAAATTCGCAAGAATGACCGCGGTTATCAAAAGGGTGACCATATTAAATTTAATTCTGTAGACCAATATGGGCTATGGGTAGGACACGACATTGAAGATAGAGAGTATAAAATAACATATGTTCTCAATGATTGGGGATTGAAAGAGGGATATGTTGCTCTTGGCATAAAGGAGTTGATGGAATGAGAGAGATTTTATTCAGGGGTAAGCGAATTGATAATGGTGAGTGGGTGTATGGGCATTATGGCGAATATACGAATATGAGAAGTGAAACTATCAGCGCTATGTCTGTTCCAAATAAGCATTCTATTTATGGAAATTTATGCTATGATGTTGACCTCTCAACCGTCGGACAATTCACAGGCTTGACCGACAAGAACGGCAAGAAGATTTTTATTGACGATATTGTTGAGGCTAAACGACCGCCACATTTTCAGCGTGGAGTTGTTACTCAGTTATCCGATGGGCTTTATGTTTTCAAAGGAAAGAAATATCACGACTTAATTGATTTTAAGTTGGAAGATGTTAACTTGGAAAGGTGCTTATCTGTCATCGGTAACGTCCATGACAACCCGGATTTGCTGGAGGTGGGAGAATGAGCCTGATTATTAAGGGTATGAGCTTGCCGAAACATTCAGCCGTGAACGGAGAGAAGGACACCGCATACAAGTGTGTTATTTTGGCGCACCCCGACAACTCCGTGGAACTTGTCATCGACATTAAATTTGCAAGCGCATACGATAACGGTCACAACATTCAGCGTTATCTCATCACTGAAATCCCCACGCCGCACGGTAGGATGATTGATTGCGAAAGTAAGTCTTTTCCAATCGCATTTGGACATAATTTAACAGATTATGCAAAAGGGTGGAACGCCTGTTTGAGAAGTGTGCTCTTATCACCAACAATCATCGAAGCGGAGGTGAGCGAGTGACAAGAGCTAAGTCGGTTTATCTGTGCATTGGAGAAAACTTTGGCTTTGATGTACCAATTGGCGATTGCGGAAAAACAAAAACATTGCAGAAATGGCTAGAACATTTATACCCAAACAAAAGCCCTCAATTTTTAGAGGATTTTTTTCACGGCGAACCTGATAGTGAAATTATAAAGTATATCTTTGAAAACAAGGGCAAACGGTTGGAGAAAGTAGGTAAATAATGGCAAAATGTAAAGAATGTTTACACGTTGATGTGTGTATAGATAGTGTAATTAATTACGTTGGCTTGAAAGGTGATACGCCTATAAATGCGCTTGAAAGAAAAGTTGGCAATTATCCTTGTTGTAACTTCAAAGACCGCTCCCGATTTGTGGAGCTGCCGTGTAAGGTAGGAGATACAGTTTATTTGTTGCATAATGTTTATAACAATATTTTAGCCTATTCTGTTAGCAAAATTCTGATAAATTCCGGTGAACCAATTATAGAAATCGTCGAAGCTGAAAGAAGGATGCACTTCCTTCATTTACCTGCAAGAGAGCTAAATAAAAGCCTTTTCTTTACCAAAGAGCAAGCCGAACAGGCGTTGAAGGAGCGCGAGGATAATGGCAAGTGCTAAACAATGCGATAGGTGCGGAGAATTTTATAAAGTTAATACCTTGCCAAAGGCAGCAACGTTTGTACTTTATGAATATCGCGCTTTTCAATACAATGGAATTGATATATGCCCTAATTGTTTGCATTCCTTGAAGGAATGGTTTGAAAGCCCACTAAAGGAGCGTGAGAGCAATGCTTAAAATAACTTGTGATAAAACAACTTTTTCAAAGTTAGTTATTATGTGCGAACAAATAATTAACAGGAATGGATGTGGGGCTTGCGTGTTTAAAAGCATTTGTGTAGGAAAATATGAAAACGGAGTGCTTCCGATTGTTAATATGACGGATATTGATAAACAGCAAGCAAATATAAGAACTAATGATTAAAAAGGAGAAAATGAAAAATGAAAAATGACGTACCTGTTTGCTCACCTAAATTTTCAGAAAGCGTAAAAGATATTAGTTGCGCAGAAAAAGAAAAGACTTCAATCGTTCGTGACTATTTATTAGACAGGAAAAATGAAGCACAAAAGCTAATAGACACAATGACGGCAGAATGGGAAAACGATCAATATTTATGTAATTTGCTGGCAAGTATTACAATGTTGGATAAAACCATTGACAGCCTTGACAGTGGGAAAATTCCGTACCCGGAAATAAAACGGCTCGAAGCACTGGCTCACGTTGAATTTATCGGAAATATTTTCAATTAGCCCACAACAGCACCGCTCGGCTGTTTATATAATTCCGTTCATTTCCGTGCAATAACCTCGGAGCGGAGAGGACAGAAACGAGGTGATTATATGAAGTAATCACAAACTGCCCCTTGCCGAGCTGCACTACAATTTAATAACAGCTTATGCTTATTTACACAAACACACAATTTGCGGCTTGGCGAGGGGAAATCTTATTTTTTCAGAAAGGAAAGTTATGAACGATAATTATTTTAAACGTTTTCTTAATTGCGTAAATTGCGGCGGTGTTCTTAAAGATGGGGTTTGTCCTTATTGCGGTACTGACTACAACAAAGCAAAAGAGCTCAAAGTCAAATACTGCGAACAAAGTTATGTGGCTACGATCGATATTGACGGCAAGACCTATAAAGCGTATTTAGGTGATCAAGAATGGCACCCGCTCAGGATAAATACATATAGAGATGAATATGGTAAAATTCATCAGACAACGCAGACAATTAAAAGAGTTTGGAAATTTATAGAAATCTAATCAGCATTTTTTATAAACGGAGATAATTAAATGACATATAAGGAAGTTAAAATCATAGACAAGGAGATTCACAGGCTACAATCTCGGCTCGGTATGCTTGAAAGCGAAGTGTGCTCCACTACGCCTAAACTCAGCGACGCGCCGTCCGGCTCAGGCTCAGGAGATAAAATCGGGCGAGCGGTTGCGGAAATTGCAGACCTTAACACCGAGATTCAGGCTTTACGCTTTAGGCGCGATTCGGCGGTTAATAAGCTCAATTTGCAGAAATATGAGGATAACTGTCTTTATATGCGGTTAAAACGCGGTATGAGCTGGGCTCAAATTGCCGCGAAAGTTAGCTCAACACCCGATTCAATCAAAATGATGTGCCACAGATATATTTGGTAAAAATTCTTAAATTTGTTACGTTGTTACGTTTTAAGGCGTTATAATATAAAATAGAGATATCGCAAAAAAAGATGTGGTTCATAAATAATCTCCTTATGGCTAAACCGTCCGAATATGGGCGGTTTTGTTGTTTATAAAAAAGAGGTGAGTCTGAGTGACAGAAAAGCAGAAAAGATTTGTTGATGAATACTTAATTGACCTCAACGCCACTCAGGCGGCTGTCAGGGCAGGGTATTCCGCTAAATCAGCATACTCAATCGGAACAGAAAACCTGAAAAAACCTGAAATAAAGCGCTCTATTGAAGAACAACTGCAACAGCTTCATAATTCAAAAACCGCTGACGCTGAGGAAATAATCGAATATCTGACCTCGGTAATGCGCGGCGAGTCCACAGCGCAGATAGTAGTTGTTGAAGGTGAGGGCGAGGGCTGTTCGGCAGCGCGGACAATGGAAAAGGCTCCCGATGAAAAGGAACGTTTGAGAGCCGCTGAACTGCTCGGCAAGCGATTCGGAATATTCACCGACAAAGCTGAAATAAACGCAAATATCACCTCCGAAAAGCTCGCGGACGTTTTCAAACAAATAGGCGGTGAGGGGCTTGCCGAGTAAATTCCCTTTATCACAAAAGTACATTGATTTTATAAACTCAACCAATGCGACCGCTGAATTTCTTGAGGGCACAACCGCCTCGGGTAAAACAACGGTAGGCGCAGGCGTTAAGTTTATGTTGAAGGTATCAGCGAGCGCAAAGAAGTTGCACGTTATTGCCGCCAAAACCACAGGTAAAGCCGAGGAGACTATTATTCAGCAGGATAATGGAATTCTTGATTTGCATAAAAACGCTCGATATTTTGGCAACGGCGACAAAGATTATAAATTACCGCATATCAAATTTGAGGGCAAAATTATTTATATCCTCGGTTACGACAACCGCGATAAATGGCAAATGGTTCTCGGTGCTCAGTTCGGTTGCGTATTCATCGACGAGATAAACACAGCAGACATTGAATTTGTGCGTGAGATGTCAACCAGAAACGATTATTTAATGGCGACGCTCAACCCCGACAATCCGACTTTGCCGATTTATAAAGAATTCGTTAACCGCAGTAGACCATATAAGAAATACGAAACGGACATACCGAAATCAATCCGTGCCGAGCTGACAGAAACACCGGTACCCGGTTGGCGGTATTGGTTTTTTTCATTCAATGATAATCTCAGCTTAACCGCTGAGGATATTGAAAAAAAGAAAGCCGCCGCACCTAAAGGTACAAAGCTATATAAGAATAAAATCGAGGGAGAGCGCGGCAAAGCTACCGGCTTAGTTTTTCCCAATTTCGACAGCAAAAAGCACGTTAAAACCGAGGAATGGGCGCTTCAATTCTTAACAAATGACAGAAAAACAGAGCGGTTTATTCAGTTTACAAGCGGACTTGATACCGCGTACTCACAAAAATCACCCGATACATTCGCGTTGACGTTCTCGGGGATAACCTCCGGCGGCAAGCATATACAGCTTGAAGAACGCGTTTATAACAACACAGAACGCGCAAAGAAGGGCTTAGATCCCATCGCGCCGAGCGACCTTGCGCCGTTGTACACGAAATTTCTTGATGAATGTACGGATAAATGGGGATTGTCACGCTACGGGTATGTAGACAGTGCAGACCAGGCAACCTTGACCGAATTATATAAATATAAACGGCAAAAGGGCGTTGTATATACTTTTACTCCGGCGTGGAAACAGCTCAAAATAATTGACCGAATAATGTTGGTATCGGGTTGGATTCAGTCCGGGCATTGGTTTATTTTGGGCAACTGCCCGAACACAATTCAGGAATTTGAGAGTTATTCTTGGGATGAAAAGCAGGATAACACGCCCGAGGACGGCAACGACCATTGCATAAATTCAAATCAATATGGTTGGATTCCGTATAAGTCAAAGATAGGAGGCGGCGGAGATAATAACCGAAGTAATAAAAAATAAGGTGCGCAAGTTCCTTGAAATTGAGCCGGCAGACGTCCGCACGATTAAAATCAAGGAGCTTTATTCTTTTGAGGGAAACTGCGCTAAAAATCGCATATGGTACAGAGGCAAGCCCGACCAGCTTGTTGAGTTTTACAGGGAAACTCGAGCCGATTCAACCTTGTTTTGGGCGGCACCAATGACAAAAGGGCTCGAAATTCGCAAGCTTCATACAGGACTTCCCGGGCTTGTTATTGACGTAATCACCCAAATCGTGATGAACGATTTTAACGGTATAGAATTTTCGGAAGAAAGCGAATATAAGGAGGCTTGGGAAGCCGTTGCCAAAGACAACGAATTTGAGGAGCTGCTTAAATCCGCGCTTAAAGAGGTCGCAATTGTCGGTGACGGCGCGTGGAAAATCTCTTTTGATAAAGAAATCTCAAAAACGGCTATTTTGGAGTTTTATCCTGCTGAGCGTGTCGAATTTGTATATAAACGTGGAAGGCTCAGAGAGGTAAAATTCAGAACAGAATACAGACACAAGAATAAAACCTATTGGTTTATCGAGAGTTACGGCTACGGCTATGTTAACTACAGCTTGGAGAACGACGAGGGTAAAGAGTTAGAGCTTGACTTTTTACCCGATACCGAATGGGCTAAGGGTTCAAACGTAACATTTGACGACAGCGTTATGTGGGCTGTTCCGATGAAGTTTGAAAGCTCCGAGCAATTCAAAGGGCGCGGCAAGAGCCTGATTGACAGCAAGGACAGCGCAGGCGACGCGCTCGATGAATGTTTCAGCCAGTGGATGGACGCGACAAGAGCTGCGAGACCAAAGCAGTACATCCCTCAAAGGCTTGTACCCTTTGACAGCAACACAGCTATGCCGCAGAAACCTAATCCGTTTGATAACCGATTTATTGCAATCGGAGACGATATGAGCGAAGGTTCGGCGGCAAAAATAACCGTTGATTCACCCGAAATCAGGCACGAGGCGTATTTGTCAGCGTACATAACCGCGCTTGACCTTTATTTACAGGGAATAATCTCCCCCAGCACGCTCGGTATTGACGTTAAAAAGCTCGATAACGCCGAGGCACAGCGTGAGAAAGAGAAAACTACCCTTTACACCCGACAGAATTTTGTCGAGATGGTGCAGAAGGTTTTACCTAAACTTGTCTATGCAGTTATCAACGCAATAAGCCTTATGAATAACAACGGCGTTGTAACTCAGGCGACAATCGGTGAGGTTAAAGCTAAATTCGGCGAGTACGCTAACCCGAGCTTTGAAAGTGTCGTCGAAACAATCGGCAAGGCGCGTACAAGCGGAACGATGTCTATTGAGGCAGGTGTCGATGAAATGTACGGCGACAGTAAAGACGAGGAATGGAAAAAGAAGGAAGTCAGCCGTATAAAGCAGGAAAACGGTATTGCCGAAATTGAAGAAACCTACGAAATAAACGACAGCACGCCCATTGAGGGCTTTAGTTAATGACTGATTACGATATTATCGGTGCTCTAAGGAATATTGAAAACAATCTGCTTGACAGTATGATTCGTAACTTCAAACGCCATAGAGCCGAGGAAACCGCAGAGGGCTACAACTGGACGGCTTGGCAAGTCGAACAGCTCAACGCCCTGCGAGAGTATTCAGAGCGCAACCGCCTTGAATATCCCGGGCAATTCGACGAAATTAATCAAAAACTTGATGAATTAATCGAAACAACGGCGCAGGACGGCGAGGCGGCTGTTGAAAATCAAATCTTGTCGGCTTTACGGCAGGGCGCGACATACGCGAGAAACGCCGCAAATACGGTGCAGGGCGCATTTTTTAAGTTAAACGATAGAAAGCTTGGCGCATTAATAAAATCAACACACGCCGATTTTGAGAAAGCGGAATATGCTGTTTTACGCCGAGCCGACGATATTTACCGCCGGACAATCTTCAATGCTCAGGTTTACGCTAACACAGGCGCGGGAACATACGCTCAGGCGGTTGATATGGCCGTCAGAGATTTTATGCGTGCAGGGTTGAATTGTGTGGAGTATAGCAACGGCGCACGCCATACTCTTTCGGATTATGCGGAAATGGCTATCCGAACCGCAAACAAACGCGCTAATCTTATGGGCGAAGGCAACAAGCGCTATCAATGGGGCATTACAACGGTTGTTGTAAATCACCGTTACGGAGCGTGTAAACTATGCGCGCCGTATGTAGGCAAGGTTTTTATAGACGATGTTTACAGCGGCGGTAAAAAGACTGACGGCAATTATCCGCTTTTATCTACTGCGATTGACAACGGCTTATTTCATCCGAACTGTAAAGACGGCTTGTCGACGTGGTTTGAGGGCATTTCTCGCGTTAAAGCGGTTACGCCCGAGGAAGAGGCTGAAATGGAGCGTCGCGAAAAGCTCGAACAGCAGAAAAATCATTATATAAATCAGGCTGAGAAAAACAGCAGAATATCAAAATACAGCCTTGATGAAGATAATAAAAAACTATATGGTAAGCGTGCGGAGCAATTCCGTATAAAAGCCGAACAAGTAATTTTATAAGGAGGTGATTTTGTGACAGAGATTAAAGCAATTAAAGACTTTTACGACAGGGCAAACGATATGAAACTCAGAAAGAAAGGCGAGGTTTTTGAGGCTGAGCCCGAAAGAGCCGCATTTCTTGAAGAGCGCGGACTTGTAGAGCCGGCAGGCAAGAAAGCAGAAAAGTCCAAAACAAAGAAAACAGATAAAGCATAAGCATTTTGCGTTCGGACCAATTCCGCGCAAGGCGCTTTTATTATGCCCAAAACTTTGACGGCGTAAAAAGCTAAGGACTACCCGACGGGGTTAAACGGAAAGGATTTTTAATTATGGCAGATACAAACACACAGACAAACACCAATCCTGCAACAAACGAGGGTAACGCTAACCCGGACAATAAAGGCGGTACAAACGCACAGGGCGGCGGCAACAGCTCAAAAACCTATACGCAGGAAGAAGTTAACAGATTTGTCACTGAACGCGAGCAGCGTGCGGCAAAGGCAGCATTAAAGGATTTTTATCAGAAACAGGGCTTGACCGAGTCTGAGGCAAATCAAGCAATTAAGACGTTCTTGGACGAAAAGAAAAAGAACAGCCCCGAGGCGGTTAACGGTCAGTTATCTCAGCAGCTTGCCGCAACGCAAAAGGAGCTCGAAAAGGAACGCTTGCACAATGTCGCTGAAAAGGCGGCGCGCACTTTGGGCGCTGACGAAAAGTCGATTGATTATATCGTGCGCTTAACCGACTTCACCGATTCGGTTAATGATGGTGAAATTTCCGTTGAAAAAGTCACCGAGGCGGTTAAGAAAGTTATGGACGACGTTCCTGCTTTTAAGAAAGCCGAGAACGAAAGCGGCGTAAAGGTCGGCGGCGACGGCGAGCAAAAAGACAAATCGAACAAAGATAAAACACAACAGGTTAGACCAAAACACAGGTGGAACACATTTAATCTTTAATTCTACAAAATGAAAGGAAGGTAAATTATGGCAAATACTTGTAATTATGCCGAAAGATGGGATTCAGAGCTTATTGATATCCTTATTCAGAACACACTTACATCACCGTTTATCACATCAAATGTGCGTTGGCTCGACGCTAAGACATTCCACTTCACCAGAATGTCAACAAGCGGCTTTAAGAACCACAGCAGAGACGGCGGCTGGAACCGCGGTTCATTCACACAGACCGATGTTCCCTTCACACTCAACCACGACAGAGATGTTGAATTCCTTGTTGACGCGCTCGACGTGGACGAGACAAACGCGACCGCTTCAATTCAGAACATTTCAAGAACATTCGAAATGACACAGGCAGCGCCCGAGACCGACGCGCTTTTCTTCGCAAGAGTAGCGACGGCGGCGAAGAGCTCGACAGGCTATTCCGCAAGTTCAGCGGACAGCGACTGGACAACCACAAATGTCTACAGCAAGCTTAAGGCTATTCTTTCAGCCGGTAAGCTCCGCCGTTACCGTTCGCGCGGTACTCTTGTAGCTTATGTAGCGTCGTTCATTATGGATTTGCTCGAGCAGTCTAAGGACTTTACCCGCACAATCGAGATGACACAGATTGCCGAGGGCGGCGTAGGTATTGAGAGCCGTATCACCGAGATTGACGGTACAACCCTCATCGAGGTTATTGACGATGAGCGTTTTTATGACGCGTTTAATTTCAACCCCACAAACGGTGGCTTTGAGCCTGCAACCGGCGCGCACAAGCTGCACGTTCTTGTTGCCTGCGGCGACACCTGCAAGACAGTACCGAAGCACCAGGCGATTTATTACTTTGCACCCGGTCAGCACACCGAGGGCGACGGTTACCTCTATCAGAACCGCTCTTGCTTTGACACATTCGTATTCCCGAACGGCAAGGACGGCGTAATCGACAGCGTTTACGCCGAGTACGATTCGACCGCCGTGGCTTAAGATGTTTTGCGATTATGTTAAAGCTCAGGGTGATCACAGAGAGCGCGCCATTATAGCCGCCGAACACATCGACATTCTGACATTTAACAGAATTCAGGATTTTAATACCTTAACCGAGACACAGCAGAGCATAATCAAGCGCGTACATAACAGGTTAACTCAGTTTGAGGAAGATAACGAGGATTTGCTCGACGCTCCGTTCAATTCTTATTCTATCAACGGCGTTTCAATGTCGTTCGGTGACAATGTGAAAATCGTAGGCGGTGTTGTCATTCCCTCGGATTTGTATATGACTTTATGCTCCACAGGGCTTTGCTATCCTGCCATTTAGGAGGTGGCTGTTATGAAGTACCCTTGTTTGGTTCAAAAAAGGTTTTGTAAAACACCGATTGATGTTACTGTTTACGGCGAGGGCGTGACCGAGGACGGCGCGCCCGAAACCGTGCTTGAAGGTTCGTTTATGTGTAACTGGCAGGACGGCGCGGAAACGATATTGACCGCCGAGCAAAAGCGTGTGGCAATAAGCGGCCGTGCGCTGTTCCCGGGCGACATTTGCCCCGATTTGCCTGTTATTTCGAGCGGCAAGGTAAATGTTTTCGGCGTTGAGCGCGCTATTCTGTACGGCAGAAAGAGCCGCAATCCCGACGGTACTGTTAACTTTACGGAGTTGAAAATCGAATGAGCGTACACGTTACATCAACGATTAAAATTAATCAGCTTAACCTTAACAAGCTCGGTGCGAACGCTTCAAAGGCGTTGAGTCAGACCGCCGAGGCGGTTTTGACTGATATTCGCAACGCCGAGGTTATGCCGTTCGACACAGGCACAATGCAAAATGACAGTACATACGTGGACGACTCAAAAGCCGATTCGGGCACGGTTTCAATCGTGACGAGCACGCCATACGCAAGGCGGCTTTACTATCACCCCGAGTACAATTTTCAAAGAACGCATAATTCAGCCGCGGGCGGTCGGTGGCTCAGGTTTTGGCTGCCCGGCGGTACGCGGCAGGACTTCGCTCAAAAAACGTTTGTTGTAATCTATAGGAGGCTTAACGGATGATTTATCTTTCAGATGTCAGGGATTGGCTCAAATCATTTGAAATTGCCGAGCATTATTATATCGGCAAACTCGATAACAAGCCTGACAAAGCCTTCGGAGTGTATTCAATTAAGCAGAGCGGAGCGCCTGTTCAGGCAATCGGGCAGGAAATGAGTTACCGCGAATTAGCGGTTTCGGTTCTTATTCACTGGAATAACAATGCAGACAGCACGGACAAGGCGGCTTGGCAGTTGTTCGAGCAATTAAGGACTATAAAAAATCTACAGATAAACGGTCACGCGGTCTATATACTTGAAATGCTCGTGCCTGAGCCTGTTGACGTAGGCACGGACAAAAAAGGCATATACGAGCGTGTGATTGATTTTAAACTATACTACGAAAGGAAGTAAGACTATGGCAAACGCAACAGGAGTATACGCTTGTTGGGAGAACGCTTTTGCAATCGGTGCCGCAGGCGGACAGTCAGCGCCTACAACTACCATTGCAGACTGTACGTCGTTCAGTATCGCTTTTAACAACAACGTTGAAGAGTGGACACCGTTCGGCGAGGAGGGCTGGATGAGGCGCTTTATGACAGGCAAAGATGTTACTGTTTCCGTATCCGCAAAGCGCAACGTCGGCGACGCAGGCAATGATATGGTTGCAGGAATTTCCTTTGAAAGCGGGCACTCGGCAGAGAAAGATTTTGCAATCAATTTCCCCGACGGTTCAAAGGCTTGGTTCAAAAACGCGGTTATTTCCGTGACAAACAACAGCGGCGGCGATTCGACCAATGTTGCGCCGCTTGAATTTACCGTTATGTCAAACGGCAAGCCTGAATTTACATCGGCTGCATAAGACAAAGAAAAAACGCCCACGGCTATAAAACGCTGTGGGCTTATTTTTATAAAGGAGAAAATCATATGTCAAAGATTATCGACATTACAGATAAATTGGATTTTGAAAGCAACCCTACAGTTGTCGTCAAAGGTGTAGAGCTTGAAATCAACGCCAATGCTTCGGATTTATTCTCAGCGTTGGCAATTGTACAGAGCGGCGACACGTCGCCTAAAACAATTCAAACGCTTGTCGAGATTTTATTTCCCTCGGAAGAAACGCGCGAAAAAATCCGCGACTTAAATCTGAAACCCAAAACATACGAAAAGTTTGTTTTTGAGTGCGCCAAAATTGCTTTTGACAATTACGACGACACCGAGGGGGAAACTCAGACCCCGGCTACGACTTAATAGATGATTACGATTTAATTGTATCATCTTTTCGGTCAGAGTACGGGGTTAGTTTTCGGTCAGAAGAATTCAAGTCAATGAAGTGGCAAGAATTCAAATCACTGCTTGCAGGCTTGGGCGAAGATACTCCGCTTGCAAGAACAGTATCTATCAGGTTAGAAAACGACCCGGATAAATTAAAATATTTCACTTCTTCACAGTTACGTATAAGGAGCGAATGGCAGAACAAAAAAGCAAAAGCTATCAACAATGATGTCATAGAACAGATAAAAAGTATGTTTAAAAACCTATAGGAAGGAGGCGGTTAAATGCCCACAAAAGCGGGTGCAATTCAAATTGATTTAGAGCTCAATAAAAAGCAATTTGACAGAGAGCTAAACAGTACAGAAAGAATTGCAAACAACGCCGGGGATAAAATTTCAAGCTCGATTAAGAGAATAGGCGCGGCGGTTATAGCGGCGTTCTCGGTATCGGCTATAAAGAATTTCGGTCAGAATTTAATTGAGCAAGCGGCAAAGGTTAACGCAAGCAACGCGCAGTTTACTCAGACCTTTAAGTCGCTCGAAAGTGAAGCACGCGCCTCAATTTCTGAGGTTGCAAAAGAAAGCGGAATACTTGAAACACGCTTGCAGGGCACAGGCTCACAGCTTTATGCGTTTGCTAAAGCCTCGGGAATGGACAGCGCGGACGCTCTAAAAATGATGAAAACCGCGTTAAAAACGGCAGCGGACAGCGCGGCTTATTATGACCGTTCTCTTGAAGATACCGCCGAGTCGTTACGCTCGTTCTTAAAAGGTAACTACGCAAATGACGCGGCGCTCGGCGTATCGGCTACGGAGACCACCAGAAACGCCGCCGCCAATCGGCTGTACGGTCAAAGCTTTATGGAGCTCTCCGAAGCCCAAAAGCAGCTTGTTTTGCTTGATATGGTGCAGCAGGCAAATGCTGCCTCGGGCGCTATGGGGCAAGCGGCACGAGAGGCGGACGGCTGGGAGAACGTGACAGGCAACCTTAAAGAAGCTTGGTCGCAGTTGTTAGCCTCGTTAGGTCAGCCTATTTTGCAGGGCGCGGTTAACATTGTTAAAAAGCTCACTGAATGGATTTCAAAGCTTGCTCAATGGGCTAAAGCCGCAGGGCAGGTTTTAGGCGATTTGTTCGGCTGGAGCAGTGACAACTCCAACCAGACCGCAAAGTCAACAGCTCAGTCGGTTGCAAATGCTGAACAGACCGCTAACTCTATAGCTGACAGCGTAAACAATCAAAACAATCTCACAAAAGCTGTATCAAAAACCAATGCAGAAGTAAAGCGCGGTATTGCAAGTTTTGATAAGCTGAATGTTATATCAAAATCAACCATAGGCGGCAACGCTCAGGATAATAACTCTACTCCTGCAAACACAAGCGGTATTTTCAACACAGGCGCGTCAAATCTCGGTAATTTAGGCGGAAGTATAGACATTGACACCTCGGACGCTGATTCGAAAATAGCTGAGCTGAAAAAGAAAATTCAAGACTTTTTTGAAGGCGTTTATGAAAACAGCGGATTGAAAAACTTTGTCGATAAAGTGCAAGAGGGTTTTGACCGAATTGATACGTCATATATTCACAGCAATTTAGTATCAATCGGCGACGACGTAAGCGAAATTGCTAAAAAAACAACCCCCGGAATTATCGACCTTAATAAATCCTTTGGAAGCCTATCCGGCAGTATAGTCGGCTTGGGTGCAACTTTAGGCGGAAAAGTCGCAGAGTTTATAACCGGCGGCGTTGCAAAGTGGTTAGATAAAGACAAGAAATATATCATTGATACAACAAACGAGATAACCGGCAATTTAAGCAGTGGATTTGACGATTTAACACCTATCTTTGACGATTTGGGTGACAAAGCGGCAGTTTTCTTTGACGCTATTCGCCCGTTTACAGAGGGTGTAATCGCTGACGCTTTATCAGGTTTAACTCACGCTTTAGGCGAGCTTGGAAAGTTATTATCGCTTGAATTTAAAGGCAATGCGGAAGTTTTGAAAAACGTATACTTCTTTTTGTTTGATGATTTGCCAAAAAAGGCAAAAGAAGTTTTTGACGACGTAAGCGCATGGGGCGCTGAAATGTGGCAAAAGCTCGACACTGGTTTTCATACGGTTGTTGACCCTTGGATTGAAATAGGCAAGCGCGCAAGCGTATGGGTTCAGACTAACGTTACCGAGCCTATCGGCAACTTTTTCTCGGACACTTGGGCTAAACTTTCCACCGGTGCGCAAGAAGCGTGGCAAGGCGTTAAAGACGCGTTTTCGCCTGTAACAGATTGGTTTAAGAATACTTTTTCGGAGGCTTGGAATAAAGTCAAGAGTATCTTTTCATCAGGCGGCGAGGCGTACGACGGAATAAAAGAGGGTATGACAAGCACGTTTAAAAACATCGTTAACGGATTGATTGACGGAATTAACTTCTTAATTTCAAAAACATTCAGCAAATTAAATCAGGCGTTGCGGTTTATTCATAACGCCGAAATTTTAGGCGTTAAGCCGTTCCCTTATATCAATGAGATTGATGTTCCTGAAATTCCGAAACTTGCAAAAGGCGGTATCGCTAAAGCCCCCACACTTGCAGTTGTCGGCGATAACCCGGGTGCTGACAGTGGCAACCCCGAGGTTATTTCTCCGCTTAACAAATTGCAGAGTATGATTGATTCGTCAAATGGTGAAGATACTGTCGTTTTGTCAAAAATCCTCGATATGCTTAAGCACATTTACGAGCTGTTTGTTTTATCACGCAATCAGGGCAACGAGTATGAATTTGTCGCTAATCTCAACGGTAACGATATTTTCCGCGAGGTCGTACGTCAAAATGAGCTTTATAAAAAAGCGCATAACGGTCAAGGCGCATTTTAATTAGGAGGGGCAAAATGAATAACTATAGAGGTTATCTGTTAAAATTCGGCGGCGTGACTATGCCAAATAATTATTTTTTGGAGTATTCATCAACGCCGAACCGCCGCTCCGAGGCTTCGGCTGAGACCGACCAAATCGGAAGGCTTATTCGCGACACTTTACCGCATAAGCGTACAACCGTTAAGTTTACAACGCATATGATGAACCTTGACGATAAGATTAATTTTCAGAACATCATAGCGCGCGGATTGGTTAACGAGCTTAAGCGCGAGCATAGTGTTGAATACTGGAACGACGAGACAAACAGCTATTACACAGGCGTGTTCTATATCCCTGATGTCGAGTACACCATACAGGACGCGTCGACAACCGATATAATGTACAATCCTATCACCGTTGAAATTATCGAGAATTAAGGTGGTTATATGCTTATAAGTGAAGAACTCAGACAGCAGCTTTTAGCAAATACATATTCGCGTGAAGTAAAAATCGAAATCGGCGACAACATTGTTATTCAACCGGCAAATATCGTTTCGGAATCGCTCGAGATTGACAGCGCGGTTATGGATTCAGACAACCTTGTTTTCGGCGGCTGTATTTCAAGCAAAATGTCAATTAAGGTCATTGACGTGAGCAACATCATTTCAAGCGACCTTGAAGGCGAGAAAATCAGGGTATATATAGAGCAGGGCTATTCTTCAACACCGAATTACCCGAGTAATGACTTATACCCTGATTCAGCCTTGTTGCCCGGGCTTACAACATATTCACTGGAACAGGTCATTTACACAGGATATGTTAATTCCGTCAACAGGCAGGAAAAGCGAAGCATTTTTGAAATAGTTGCTTTTGATGAAATGTATCGAATGAGTCAAACAAAGTGTAAAGAATTTATAAGAGGCGAATTAAATTATGCGTCTGCAAGAATAAACACTGCTCATAAATTTATGGGGCGTGTCTTAGAGAAGTACGATGATACATATAGTACAAATATTCGTAATCAATTCATTTCATCGATAAATGCCGCGAATGAATTTCAGGAGACGTATAATCATTTTGCTGAATTGAATTTATCCAGAGATATTTTTGTTGATAAAGCCAGCGAAAAATTATCAATAAGTGATGTTTTGGCGGCTCATTCAGAGTTAAACGCCAGATTTGCTTTTTTTAACGCAAACGGAGAATTAAGATTTACCTCGTTTTTTGTCGTGAAAGGAGCAGGAAATAACAGGCACACAGAACAACGAAATTCAAATGTTACAATCGATTCGTATAACGGACTTCAATACAAGGATTTTGACACCGCTTGCGTTGGCTATATATCTTTTCCGTATAACGGGGGCAATTCTCGATTTGACTATGGCTCGACCAGCGATAAACGGCGCTGGTACATTTCGGACAACGTTATCACGCAATGGTCAACAAACATTTCCGCGTACATTACGGCATTTAACAACAACAGCGGGCTCGATTTTATTTTCAACAACATAAGCGTCTACCGCCCCTATTCGGTGCGCACGTTTGGCGAGTGGTGGATTGAGCCCGGCGATGTTATCTCCTTAGATACGCTCGACACGAATTATCCGACTTTAAAAGGTTTTGTCCTTGCCCGACGGCTCAGCGGTGTAGCAGGAATGAAAGTTGACCTTGAGGCAAAGGGAAATAAATGGCTCAGTCAGAACGAACTCGAAGAAGTTACAAGTTAACAGAAAGGAAAAAACATATGGACAGTTACAATAAAACCGTATGGGTTAACGGCGCGAACCCTCCGATAAACGCCGAAAACCTTAACCATATTGAAAGCGGCATAGAGACCGTAACTAATGCGGCTATTAATACCGACAGGGAAATCACCGCCGCGCGCGGCTCATATACCGACCTTAAAGAACGGCTCGACCACACCGGCGCACCGACCGATGAACAGGTTGCGGAGGCGGTTGAGGAATATTTTGATGAACACCCAATTAGCGGCGCTGAGAAATTCGTCGAAGTAACAGATACATCTGACACAGCCGTTGACAACTGCACGGAACCCGATACCGTTTACATAGTAAGAGTTGTTTCGGGCGTTGTCTCAACTGCCCGAATGAGGGTTGTTTGCTCTCCTACTGTTGTCGGAGGGCTTGCGCAGTATGCGATGTCGAAAGACGGATATATAATCACTCGAAAATATGACGACTCAGAATGGAGCGCTTGGGACTTTATCCCGAACAATTCAAGGGTGGTCACGATGATTTCGGCTGCTATTGCCGGCAAGGCGGACAAGTCAACCACCCTCTCAGGTTACGGCATAACCAATGCGTACACCAAATCCGAGGTGGACGCGGCAATTCAGACCGCCATCGGCAACATTGAAACCCTGTTATCTCAGGTTTAAGGAGGCGGTATTTTGAGCATTTCAAGTGAAATTACACGAATTAAGACAAATATTGCAAACGCCTATACCGCCTGCGGCAATAAGGGCGGTACGCTTCCGCAAACGCAGAACAGCGCAAACCTCGCGGCGACCATCACAGGCATCAGCGGCTCGGAAAATATCACGTGGCACCAGTGCCCGGAGCCGGTGCGCAAATACCTCGATTATCTCGCGGCACATCCCTACGACCCGTCGGATTACAGCTATACCGAGATTCTCAGCACCGACCACGGCGCGCCTGCCGATGTGAACCTCGCCAACACCAAGCCCGTCGGCAAGACTATCGGCGGCGTGACGTTCTACGACAACGAGCCGGGCGTCGCCGTTCCGTTCGCTGCGGCGAACAGCGCCGGCACGTTGACCTTTCTGGACAGGCTGCGCTGGATTAATACAACCTATATCCGCGAAGCGGGTATGGCGTATCCGCGCGGAGCGAACACCAGAGATATCGGTGGCTGGTCGTGCGGAACCGGCAGCGACGGCAATCCTTGTACCGTTAAGTACGGCATGATTATCCGCGGCGGCGAGCCAAACGTCGCAGACCGCGAGCTGATGGTAGATAAGCTTGGTATAAAATCAGAGCTACAATTACTCCCAACGCGCGAGCAGTCTGCTGACCGTCTGAAAAAATCAGTATGGCACATCGACTGGTACGGAAACGAAACCGAAAGCACCTCGGTATATGGAATTGACGGCACCGAGGCGAACAGGAAGCTTTGGCAGACCTTTCTTGGAGCAGTACTTCGCTCTACTGCCGCCGGCAAGCCGATTTACGTTCACTGCGGCATTGGCGCTGACCGTACCGGCGCGGTGATGATAATGCTGGAAGCGCTGCTCGGCATGTCCGAAAACGAAATTGCGCAGGATTACGAGCTGACGAATTTCGCGTTTTATCAGGACGCGACCACGCCGAGGAGAAGAAACAATTCCTTTTTTGAACCGTATCTGACCGCCATCAAAAGCGTGCAGCTGGTCAGCGGTTTGCCCGATACGCTCGCCGGACACGCGGCTTCTTTTGCTTTGTCGCTGGGCTTTACGGCGGACGAAATCAACGCCTTCCGCGTCGCCTGCACCAACGGCAGTCCCGTGTCTTTCGCGCCCGTGCTGACTACTTACGCAGTGACAAAGAGCGGTAGCCATGTTGTCTACAGCAATTCCGCGCAAAGCGTAGAGCAGTTCCGCGACTATGAAACCACGCTGACACCGGAGATTGGCTATGTGATCACCGGCGTAAGCGTCACAATGAGCGGAGCGGACATCACCGCCGAGGTCTTTACGGGAACCGAGAAAATCATCATGTATACCGTTTCCAAAACACTTGGCGCGTCCGAAATTAACAATGACCGCGAAACCGTCAGGGATGGCGAAAGCTACGCGGCGATTATTACGCCGAACCCGGATTTTGCCATCAGCAGCGTCGCGGTGACAATGAACGGAACAGATATAACAGCAAGTGCAGTCACACTTGTGGAATAGGAGGAACCATGAATTATTCAAAAGGCGTTATTGCCATTCCGAAAGTAACAGGCGACATTGTGATAACGGTAACGACAGAATCTGTTAAGCTGGTCAATTTGTTTGACGAAAATACCGCGTCGTATAATTATAGAATAAGAAACGTCGGCGCGATTGCCTCTGGTTCAATCGGTCGCGTTGTGACCGCGCCGATTGACATTGCGAATATTTCAACGCTGACAATACAAGGCGTCACAACCGTTGCAAGTAATGACGACACATATTTGAGGGCGGCTGCTTACAGCTCGTCCAAAGGCGACGACACGGATTATTTGGGTATCACGAACCTAGGCGCCAATGTTTATACAGTTGATGTAGCTTCGTTGAAAACCAGTTATCCTACAGCAACTCATATGAGATTGGAGCTCTCCCTGACTTATCCGAACAATGTCACTAAAACCGATACCGCTAATCTTGCGATTTACGGAAGTTAAGAGGTGATTCCCTTGTCCGAAACAGTAATAGTTGCCCTGCTCAGCCTGATTGGAACGTCGGGGAACAGTATGCAGGCGTGACAGCGATTTAGGCGACAACCGAGGCAGTCGTAGAATATGTTAATTAGTTTTAAGGGGGCTAACAAATGGCAATAAAAAAACCTATCCCAATTTCATTTGGTCTTGACAGTCACAATTCGGTACAGTCGGTGTGCGCGGTTATTCATATTGACGATAAGAACACCGAAACGCTTGACTTGTCATTAATGCAAGGTGGCGAGCACATCGCTGTTTCGCAAAATTCGACCGTTACGGCGCGATTTGTGCGAGTTAAGGATAAAATATTAATCTCCGATAACGTGGCATGTACGGTGCAGGAAAACGGCAATATTCACATACCGATTGACAACGCCGCCGCGCATATGCTTGTCGGTGAAATCAAAATCGAAGTCAATATTGTTGATGAAAACGACATCTTGACAATGCAGTTTCCGCTTGTTATCAAAGTGAACAACACAATTCTTGCAGACGCGGAAATCTCGCCCGAAAGCGAGGGAACTATTCCCGAACTACTCGAGGAAGCAAGAGAAGCCGCCAAAGCTGCAACCGAAGCGATAAGCACAAAACAAGACAAGCTAACCGCAGGAGATAACATCACGATTGAGGGCAATGTTATTTCGGCTACAGGCGGCGGCTCTCAAATCGTCTCAGCCGTAGTCAACGCAAACGGAACAATCACCTTTACCGATTCGGAGGGTAACACGTTTACTACGAGCGGTTCAAATCTTGTAACATCTGGTAACGAGCAAATTAGTGTTGGTTACGATAACGGCGGCTTTTATTTCTTATTCGACGACGGACAGGGGGTGTAAAAATGGCACAAACTAAAATTTATCCTGCAACTCAAATGCAGGCAAATACAATAATTGATAAGGTTGATAGCCTTGATAGTAAAATAGAGCCCCTTAACTTAGCGGACGTAGTTGACGGAGTTTTGGACTTTATAAATGACCCGATAACAATAACGTCAGGTGGGCTTGATAGTACGAGACGGATTATTTCAACGTAATGAGTGATTTTCGGTTAGGTAATATGGCAACCGATTTAGCTGAATTTACGCTGGATATGTGTAATAAGAATGAGGACGGTACTTTGCGTTTTCCAAAAAGAATGTATGAGAGCTATGTTAAGCGCATAATTGATTTGTCTCTTGACATACTGCAAGGGATTTTTGAGGTCAACGCCGTTCACGATGATATGCAGGTTCGGAAAGAACGCAGAGAGTTAATTGTTGCGCATTGTTTGGCTATGGCTAAATTGGTTTCTATTGCATATAAAAAGGGTTGGATATCCGACAAACAAAATACAAAATGGCAAAAGAAAATTAACGCGATCTATTATATAGTATTGCGTTGGCAATGATATGGGATATGCTGTTAGCAGTCAACTGGTGGGAGTCCTCGCCGTTTTCCGCCTCGGCGATGTACAACGTGAACACGAACGGTACTTCGAACAATAACGCGGCCACGAACGCAGGCAACTGGGCTCGCCCCGCTCTGTAGAAACTTATTTGAAGCCTACAATGGAGCATATTCCTCAAATAATGATATCAATGCCGAAGCCTGATAGGGGCAAAGGCTATATATGATATTTACATACGGACAATTATATGACGCTTGGAAAGATACCGTTCCGCAAAATTCGGATAAAAATAATCACGTTAAACTTAGGTATGAACTTGAGCCGAGGTTAACAAGTTTACTGGTACAGCTTGAAGAAAAGAGCTTTAGACCGTCTCCGTTATCGCTTAAAAATGTTTATATACCGAAGCACAGGATAGTGCAAGTGCCGTCATTGACTGACAAAGTGGTGCAAAATACAATATGTGAGAATTATCTAAATGATGTACTCACAAAACCGCTGATAAAAGAAACGAGCGCTTGCCTTAAAGGGCGTGGAACTTTATATGCAACTAAATTAGTAAAATCACAGTTGCGGAGATATTGCCGGATATACGGTAAAGAGTTCTATGCGCTGAAATGTGATATTAAGTCATATTTTGTTACAATTCCGCACGATAAATTAATAAGGTTAGCGGATAGATATGTCGATGATGAAGATATAAAAGAGATTATGATTTATTATATCAAGTTATCGGGTGTCGGCTTAGCTTTAGGGTTGAGACAGTCACAGCTATTAGCGAATTTATTTTTATCACCGTTAGACCATTATTGCAAAGAAGCGTTACGCGCGGAGTTTTATGATAGGCATATGGACGATTTTTGTATCATTTCAAATGATTATGAGTATCTGGCTGAGTGTTTAAGAAAAATACAATCATATATCGAAAATTTAGGATTAAAGTTAAATCCCAAAACCAGAATAATGCGAAATAAGTTAGATTATCTCGGCTTTACATTTTATATTGATGATAATGGCAAAGCAGTGCAGAGACTGTTGAACAGCAAGAAAGCAACAAAGAAGCGTCATATCAGAATGATGTTGAAGCAAGTTGTTTACGGTGATAAAAGTATTGAAGATTTTGCAAAATCATATCAATCTTGGCGCGTGCACGCTTTACACGGGGATTGTTATAAAATGGTTAATGAATGGGATTTGAAGATAGAAAAATTCTTAAACGAGTTCGGATATGATTGCAAATTCAAAAAGAATAAGGTGGAAATTTATGTCAAGGACAATTAAAGATTTAGATTTGGGCACTTCAATCTATATCGAGGAAAATGGCGTACCGAAAGAATACGTTTTAATTACAAAGAGTGCGGACGGTTGTATCGTGTTGCGCGCTAACTGTTATGAAGCAAGACGAATAAATGCTACAAATACGGCGGTATATGAAGGCTCGGAAATGGATTTGTGGCTCGGGAATGAGGAAACAGGCTTTATGTCGCTGTTTACCGCTCAACAAAAAATGGCGTTTGTGGCGCGTAGCAGGCCTACATATACGTATGGCGATACGGAATGTCATTATATTAACAGACGTGCATTTTTGCTTACTTATGGCGAGTTATTCTTGTCAACGCCTACGGCACTTGAACCCTTGAGTTCGGTAGTGCCTGCTTTAATGATTTGGAGAAATGCAGTAAGCGCCGATTCCGCAAGAATAGGCAGAAATGAAGCGGGGCAAGCAGTCTACTGGTGGGAGTCCTCGCCGTTTTCCGCCTCGGCGATGTACGGCGTGTACGCGCTCGGTACTTCGAACATTAACGCGGCCACGAGCGCAGGCGTCTGGGCTCGCCCCGCATTAAACGTGTCGTCAGACACAATCGTGAGCGACAAAGGCGCGAGCGTAATCTATCTTATGCCGAGTCAGGGATATAGAGAAATTAGATATCACGGCAGAGCGTTTGAGGTTGAGCGACGCCCCCAAAAAGCTGTAGTAGAGTACGACACAACTAATCTTTATGACGTTAAAGTAGAGGTTTGTAACAATTACGGCGACAGTGAACCCATATGGGTGGAAACAACATCAGGCGCGGTAGTTGATTTAACAAATGAAGTCAAGCAGACCACAAACTGGCAAATTGGCATTAGATTTTACGCGAAATCAGCATCGTACGGCTACACAACCGAGCCGATAGTTAGAGTTATTTAAGGAGAGATGAAATGAGTACATTAAAGGAATATGCGCAGAATGTTGTTAAAGACAACACAGAGATTTTAAGAAAAATAAGAGCTATTCAAAACGATGTTGCAGGCCTTACGGATAGTCTCGGAAGTCTCGCAACCGATGTTGAGTCGAACGCACTTGCTATTGAGGAAATCGGCGAGATTATCGGGGGTGGCGAATAATGGTAAACTTCTATGTAAACAGAATTAAAAAAGGCAAAATGACCATTGATGAAGTGCCTGAGCGTTGGAGAGAGGCGGTGCGCGAAGCATTAGAGGGTGAATAATTATGTTATCAAATGACGTATACCGCGAGTGCGTAAAAGCTCTCGCTTACAGCAAAACACCTAAAGGAATCGCACAAGTAACGTTCAATGCAGAAATGTAGGAGGTGTAGTCCAATGTCCGAAACAGTTATAGTCGCCCTGCTTAGCCTGCTCGGAACCCTCGGCGGAACGCTGGGAGGAATTTTGGCGACAAGCAAGCTCAGCAACTACCGCATAGAACAGCTCGAAAAAAAGGTGGACAAGCACAACAACCTCATTGAGCGAATGTTCAAAGCAGAGGAAAACATTAATATTCTCGATGAAAAAATCAAGGTTGCAAATCATAGAATTGACGACCTCGAAGAAAAATAAGGAGGAATAAAAGATGAAAGAAAGATTTATCAAATGGTTAAAGGCGGCAGGAATTCGCGCACTTAAAACCGCGGCGCAAACAGCCGTAGCAACAATCGGAGTGTCGGCGCTTATGGAAGATGTCAACTGGCTTGCTGTAGGCTCAACCGCACTGCTTGCAGGAATTCTCTCCCTGTTAACCTCAATCGGCGGTCTGCCTGAGCTCAAAGAGGAAACCGACAACGGCAAGCATTACGGAGATGATTAATTATGCTATCAAATGATG